>SXGQ01099902.1_pt1 | contig 74112 bp, 43 predicted proteins | sample 3178371 | NCBI WGS metagenome assembly SXGQ01 (sample SAMN11356859, study PRJNA531348) | freshwater metagenome | isolation source: freshwater sample F1-20 | place: China: Fuxian Lake, Yuxi | collected 2017-12-25 | reverse complement strand
TCGGCACGGTATCCATCTCGCGGCGCATGGCCTCGACCGCGACCTGGTCGGAGCCGTGGCGATCACCCTGGCCCATGGTGTGCGCACAGGCGATGGCGGCCTGCTCGGTGACGCGAAGGAACTCGAGGGAGAGGTCAGATTCCATGGACTTGGTGATCTCGCGATTGGGTGAGTTGGTGTTTTCTGCTGCCAGCGGCCGACGGCAGATCGTATCAGTTTTACGGCGTCAGGCGCACGGTGACGGCCGCCCCGCGGCCCAGGGCCAGCTGGGACGCCGCGTCGCCGGCGTTCACGGCAATCTCGAGGTGATCGGTGCTGCCAAACAGCGCGCACGGCTCCCCGACCGGCGCCTCGGCATAGGTCGCGACCACCCTGGCCACATCGTGCGCACCCGCCCGCACGGCAATGGCGCCGGTCGCGGCCAGTTGTTCGAACGCCCGGCGTGCGATGTTGGAAATCAGGTTTCCGAAGCGATCGACCCGCACCACTTCCCCGCGAATCTCACGGGCAGTGATCTCCGGCTGCGGCAGGTCGAGCACGTGAAAGTCGCCGATGCCCTTGCCGAGCGACGCCAGGGCAATGCCCCTGGCCAGCCAGCCCGCGGCCGGCGCGAACCGATCGCGGCCCTCGAACGTGCGGCTCACGGTGGGGCGAGCGTACTTGCGCTCGGTGAGCTCGACGACCTTCTTCGGCGGCGACTCGCGAAACACCGCCGACAGCACGCCGTTGTCGGGCGCCACGAAGCGGTAGTCCCCGGCCTCGGCGGCAATTCCGCGGCGCGCCGATCCCACGCCGGGATCGACGACCACCAGGAACACGGTGCCATGGGGGAAATAGCGGTAGCACGCCGCCAGTTCCAGCGCCCCCGCCATCACGTCATGTGCCGGAAGGTCGTGTCCGATGTCGACCAGCGTGGCTTCGGCGCACACACCGAGCACGACCGCCTTCAGGGTACCGGCGTAGTGATCGCGCGTGCCGAAATCGGTCAGGAAAGCAACGATCGGTCGGGCCATGAACGCCCGGACCCTAGACCCGTGGAGAGGGCTTGCGGAAGAGCATCTCGCGGAGCCTGCTCTTCATGAGGAAGGAATCGGAAACGCGCAGGTCCTTGAACAGCTTGATGATGTCGCCGTTCAACAGGCTGCGCTGCCGCTGTCGCAGGGCTGGATAGGTGCGATACCGCAGCGTGGCTTCGTCCACGACCACGTATTTCGTGTAGACCTGCTCGTTCGTCTCGGCCGTGCTGAACAATCCGAGGAGGCACCCGTCGGCCTTCAGCAGCCGGCTGATCGCCGTGGCCAGCGCCTGCGCGGCCGGGCGATCCAGGTAGTCGAGAATATCCCAGCACAGGATGCCGTCCACCGAACCCGGCGCCTGGGTGAACCGTCCGGCAAAGTACTCGGGCAGCAACTCGAGCTTGCCCTCTTTCACGTGGCGATCGATGTCGGCGGCGACGTCTTCCACGCGAATGCGGCAACCGAGATGTTCGCCGAAGAACGTCACGTTGCTGCCGACGACGGGCCCAAGATCGAGGATGAGGGGGTTGTCGGCGCCCTGCAGGCAGCCGAGAAACTTCTGGAGCGCCTTGGTTGGATACGACACCTCCGTGACCTGGGCTACGGAGGTGTTGGCAACGGCAGCGGTCTCGCTTCCCCGGCGTGGGCCGAGGATTCCGAACAGGTCGGTCAGCGATCGGGCGTCGGCCATGACAGAGGCTCGCGCGCTGTCTTTACGCGCCGACCTTCTGGGTCTGCGGCTGGGCGGCCTGTCCCGGTGCGGCGGGCGCAGCCGGCTTGGCCTGCGCCTTGGCGCCGGCACGCTGCATGTCGACGGCGCCGCGGAAGTGCGCGCCTTCGGCAATGGCGACGCGCGGCGAGGCGATGTCGCCATCGACGGATCCGTTATCGCGAATGTCAACCTTCTCCGAGGCGGTGACGTTGCCCGTGACCTCGCCAAGGACGACCACGGCCTTCGCAAAGACCTCCGCCTTGATTTTGCCGTTCGGGCCAATCGTGAGGACGCTGTCCTTCAGATCGATCCGGCCTTCGACGTGGCCTTCGATCATCAGGTCTTCGCTCCCGCTCAACTCACCTTTGATGATGACGGACTTTCCGATGTTCACGTTATCTCTCCCAGTTTGGGTACGCGGCTCGCTGGCAGCCGGCGCAGTGGCTACTGGCGCCGAAGGTGCCACCGCCGGCGTGTGCGCCGGTGACTTGGCCGGCTTGACCGACTCATCCCGCTTCCACATCGCTGAATCCTCCCCCTCTGCCGGAAAGCCCGTTCGAGGGTGCCCTGTTATTTTCTTGAAACTCCTGGGAAGTGAGTTTCGGTGATGGACTTCGGCCAGTATAGAAGCCCCTGTAAACCGTTGTCTAGTCCTTTTATTGCTGCGAGTTAGCAGGAATGCTACGATCACGTTTTGTAGCCATGCGGATCTATCTGGACCATAACGCGACGACCCCGCTCGACCCCCTGGTCGCCGAACGGATGGTTGAGGCCTTGCGAGAGGTTTGGGGTAACGCGTCCAGCGTGCACCATTTCGGGCAACAGGCCAAGGCGGCCTTGGACGAAGCCCGTGGGGCCGTCGCCGGCCTGCTGGGCGCCGACGCCTCCGAAATCGTCTTCACGTGCGGCGGAACCGAAAGCGACAACATCGCCATTCGCGGCGCCGCCGAGGCACTCGAAGCCAGCGGCCGCCGGCACCTGATTACAAGCGCGATCGAGCACGAGGCCGTCCTCAGCACCATGACGGCCCTGGCCAGGCGCGGTGCGCGCGTCACCATCCTCCCCGCCGACGCCTCGGGCATTCTCGCGCCCGACCGCTTGCGCGAGGCGTTGACCGATGACACCGCGCTCGTCTCGGTGATGCACGCCAATAACGAGATCGGTACCGTTCAGCCGATCGCGGAACTGGCGGCCATCGCGCACGAGCGCGGCGCGCTGTTCCATACCGACGCGGTGCAGTCGGCCGGGAAGCTCCCGCTCGACGTCCGCGGCCTCGGCGTCGACCTGCTCTCGATCGCCGGCCACAAGTTCTATGGCCCCAAGGGCACTGGCGCGCTGTGGCTGAGGCGCGGTGTGCGGCTGATCCCACCCATGACCGGCGGCCGGCAAGAGCGCAATCGTCGCGCGGGCACCGAGAATGTGCCGGCGCTCGTCGGCCTGGGGGTTGCGGCAGACGTGGCGAACCGCAAGCTCGCCCGCGAAGCCGGCCGCCTGGGCGCACTTCGCGATCGACTGGAAGCCGGCATCCTGGCCGCCGTGCCGGGCAGCGAACGTAACGGCGCCGCCGCTCCGCGCGTGCCGAACACCACCAACCTCAGCATCGACGGCGTCGAGTCGGAGTCGCTGCTGATCGGCCTGGACCTGGCCGGCATTGCCGTGTCGTCGGGATCCGCCTGTTCGTCGGGCACGCTCGAGCCGTCGCACGTGCTCAAGGCCATGGGCCTGTCGCATGGCCGGACGCTCGGCTCGATCCGTTTCAGCCTGGGCACCTCGAATACCGACGCGGACATCGATCACGTGATCGCCGTGCTGCCGCCGCTGGTCGCGAAGCTGCGCAGCCTGACCACCGTCGGCGGCAGAAAATAGGAACACGAAGTGGGCTTCGTGACCTTCGTGTCAAAGAATTAATCACATGCGAATTGTCGTAGCCATGTCGGGGGGCGTCGATTCATCGGTCGCCGCGGCCCTGCTCGCCGAGCAGGGTCACGACGTCATCGGTGTGTCGATGCAGCTCTATGACCAGGGCCAGACCACGGCGACTGGGCAGAAGGCCTTCGGCACCTGCTGCACGATCGACGACCTCTACGATGCGCGGCGCGTCGCCGCCACCATCGGCATTCCCCACTACATCGTGAACTTCGAATCGCAGTTCGGCGAGCACGTGGTGTCGAATTTCGTGCGCGAGTACGTCTCGGGGCGCACCCCGATTCCCTGCTCGCACTGCAATAGCGAGTTGAAGTTTGCCGAGCTGCTCGATCGCGCCACGGCCTACGACGCCGACCAGCTCGCCACCGGGCATTACGCGCGCATCGAGCAGGACGCGTCGGGGCGCTACCACCTCTTTCGCGGCGCCGACAATACGAAGGACCAGACCTACTTCCTCTTCTCGCTGACCCAGCAGCAGTTGGCGCGGGCGGCCTTTCCGGTGGGCCATCTCGACAAGGACACGGTGCGCGCGCACGCCCATCGCCTGCAGCTGCGGGTGGCGTCCAAGCCCGACAGCCAGGAGATTTGCTTCGTGCCCGACGGCGACTATGCGGCCTTCGTCGAACGCCAGGCGCCCGAGGCGCTGCGCGCCGGCACCGTGGTCGATGGCGGCGGGAAGGTGCTCGGCACGCACGGCGGCGTGCACCGGTTCACCATCGGCCAGCGCAAGGGCCTGGGGCTGTCGTCACGCGAGCCGTTATACGTGCTGGAGATCAAGCCGGACGCGGCACAGGTCGTGGTGGGACCCAAGGAGGCGCTCGGCCGCGCCGCCCTGACCGCGTCGACGGTCAACTGGGTCAGCGGCGCGGCGCCGGCCGACTGGCTGCGCATCTCGGCGCAAATTCGCCATCGCCATGCCGCGGCGCCGGCGCGCGTGCGCGCCAACGACGAAGGGCGCGCCGAACTTGAGTTCGACGCGCCCCAGACGGCGGTGACGCCGGGCCAGGCGGTCGTCTTCTATGACGGAGACGAAGTCCTGGGCGGCGGATGGATCGATTGAGCTACGCGTGCGCGGCAGTCGTCTCGTGAAGGGTTCCTGACAGGAAGCGCTCGGCATCGATCGCGGCCATGCAGCCGGACCCCGCCGCGGTCACCGCCTGGCGGTAGATGTGATCCTGCACATCACCGGCGGCAAACACCCCCTGGACGCTCGTGCGTGACCCGTCGTGGGTCTTCAGGTAGCCGTTGTCGTGCAGCGCCAGCTGCCCCTTGAACAGCGCCGTGTTCGGCACGTGTCCAATGCCGATGAACACTCCATCGACGGCCAGCTCGCTGACCGCGCCGGTCTGCGTGTTCTTCAACACCAGGCCGGTGACCTCCCCCTTGTCGACGTCCTTGATGTCGGTCACCGCGGTGTTCCAGATGAACGCAATGTTCGGCATCGACATGGCCTTGTCCTGCATCACCTTCGAGGCCCGCAGGCTGTCGCGGCGATGGATGACGGTGACCGAAGTCGCAAGCTTCGACAGGTAGATCGCCTCTTCCATGGCGGTGTCGCCACCGCCGATCACGGCGACCGGGCGGCCCTTGAAGAAGAACCCGTCGCAGGTCGCGCAGGTCGACACGCCGCGGCCCGACAGCTTCTTGTCGACGCCGAGGTCGAGCCACTTCGCGGACGCGCCGGTGGCGACGATCAGCGTCTGCGCCAGGTACTGCGCCTTGCCCATCGACACGGTGAACGGCCGCTGCGACAGGTCCACCGACGAGACATCGCCCTGGATGATCTCGGCGCCGAAGCGTTCGGCCTGGGCCCGCAGTTCGGCCATGAGGTCGGGCCCCATGATGCCGTCTCGATAGCCCGGCCAGTTCTCCACCATGGTGGTGAGCATGAGCTGGCCGCCGGCCTCGATGCCTTCAATGACCAGCGGCTTGAGGTTGGCGCGCGCGGCGTAGAGCGCCGCCGTGAGCCCGGCGGGACCGGACCCGATGATGATGACCTGGCGCTCGCTCACAGGTGTTTGTCGATCATTTTCGCGAGATCGTCCTTGTTCGCCAGACCCACGACGGTTTCCTTGAGATCGCCGTCCTTGAACAGAAGCAGCGTCGGAACGCCGCGCACCATGACCTTGCTGGGCGTCATGGGATTCTCGTCGATGTCGACCTTGGCCACGGTGGCGCGGCCGTTGTATTCGTCGGCCAGCTGGTCGACAATCGGCGCAATGCGCCGGCACGGCGCGCACCAGGTGGCCCAGAAATCCACCAGCACGACGCCCTTTTTCACTGACTCGCCAAAATTCGCGTCGGTCAGTGCTTTCACATGCTCGGATGCCATCAACAGTCCCTCACTACCCTTTGGATGCCGGCGGCCGGCGCGTGGTACGCGCGGGGCGCAGTCGTGTGTATATTTTGACATACTCGGCCGCCGAGCGGTCCCACGAGAAATCGGCGCGCATGCCATTTTTCTGCAGCCGGGTCCAAATCTCCTTGTCGGCAAACGCTGCCAGCGCCGCCTCGATCGTCCGCAGCATCACCCCGGGCTCGTAGTCCGAGAACAGGAACCCAGTGCCCTGCCCATTCTTCGGCTGGTACGGCCGCACGGTATCCACCAAGCCGCCGACCGCACGGACAATCGGCACCGTGCCGTAGCGGAGGCTGTACATCTGGTTGAGGCCGCACGGCTCGAATTGCGACGGCATCAGGAACATGTCGGCGCCCGCCTCCACCAAATGCGCACGCTGCTCGTCGAAGCCGATGAACACGCCGATGCGATCCGGGTGACGCTGCGCCAGGTAGCGCCACATGTCCTGGTAGCGAGGCTCGCCGGTGCCGACAATCGTGAACGTCGCGTCCAGTGAGGCAAGCGCGCCGGCCGCGGCCACCGCCGCGATCAGGTCGAGGCCCTTCTGATCCACCATGCGCGACACCATGCCGACCATTGGCCGCGCCCGCGTCTCCTCCGTCACCGGCAACCCAAAACGCGCCAGCAGGGCGCGCTTCGACGCGCCCTTGGCCGCCAGCCGATCAGCATCAAAGGGCTCCGGCAGGTGCGGGTCCGCCGCCGGGTTCCACTCGTCGTGGTCGATGCCGTTGAGGATGCCGGTCAGCCGCTCGCGACGCGAGCGGATCACGCCATCCAGCCCGTGGCCGTACTCGGGGCGCTGGATCGCGCCGGCGTAGGTCGGGCTCACCGTCGTGATCGCATCGGCGAAGTTGATGCCCGCCTTCAGGAACCCGAGCCGGTCGAAGAACTCGAAGCCGTCGATGGTGAAGTCCTGCCAGCCGAGGCCGAGCCGCGGCACCCAGGCCTTGTCGAAGACTCCCTGGTAGGCCAGGTTGTGAATCGTCAGTACCGACGGCACCTTGAGCGCGCGCGCGTAGACCGGAGCGAGGCCCCCCTGCCAGTCGTGGGTGTGGAGGATGTCGAACGGCTCGGGTTGCTGCGCGGCAAAGTCGAGGGCGGCCGCCGACAGGAGCGCATAGCGAATCGGGTTGTCGGAATAATCGGCGCCACCCTCGTAGTAAATACCGCCGCGGTCATACAACTCCGGGCAGTCGAGCAGCAGCACCCGCGCGCCGGGACCCGTGACCTGCTCCAGCAGCCGCGTCCGGAAGCGATGGCCGGCTACCTCCAGGGCGACGGTGCCCGCCACCGGGCCGTCGGGCGCGCCGCGATAGCGGGGCGTGATCACCGTCACCTGGTGACCGAGCCGGCCCAGGGCTTTGGGCAGGGCCGCGACGACGTCGGCCAGCCCGCCGGTTTTCGAAAATGGCTGCGCTTCTGACGCGATCATCAAGATCCGGAGCCGGCGGGAACTCGCCGCGGACCTGGGCTTCGCCGCTTTCGGCATGCTCGTCCAGTATTGCACCACCTGCCGGGAGTCGGGCGTCGGGAACCGGGAATCGGGAATCGGTGGCTGATTGGGCGACTCCCGACTCCCGACTCCCGACTCCCGGTTCCCGGTATGATTCAGTCGTGTCTGGCTCCTCCCCGAGCAGCGCGCGGGGCCTGCCGCGCGACATCGCTGAACTGAAGGCCCTGGCCGAACGCCAGCCCGAATTGGCGCCGGCCGCCCTTCTGCAGGTCAGCCTGATCGAAACCGTCCGGCGGGTCCAGGGACGCCTGACCACGCCGTGGCTCGAGGCCGCGCCTGAAGAACTGACGGCCCGCCTCGCGCGCGGCCAGTCGCTGCTCGAGTTCGACCAGATCCTGTTCGAGTGGAACGATGTGCGGCTGCTGGTTCGGCAGATCGCCGACATCCTGCACCGCTACGACGCGATCGACGCCGATGGGGTCATCGCCCTGCACAACGCCGGCCGGGCCGACGACCTGCCGGCGCGCATGCGCGCCTGGTTCAAGGGCACGCCGTCACCCGACATCGAGATGCTCGACGAAGTGCTGATGTGGGCAGCGCGGCCGTACGTGCAGCGCACCGCCGAAGTCCTGCAGCAGCGCGTGAGCTTCGACAGCTGGCGCCGCGCCACGTGCCCGGTCTGCAACGGCGAGCCGGAGTTTGCGGTGATTACCACCAGCGGCGAACGCCAGCTGGTGTGCGGACGCTGCCTGGTACGCTGGGTATTTGCCGCCACCGACTGCCCCTACTGCGGCAACCAGGACCGGTCAACCATCACCTCGATGGCCACGGCCGATGGGGTCTACCGCGTGACCATCTGCCAGCCGTGCGGCCGCTACCTCAAGGCGCTCGACGCCCGGAAGTCGTCACGCCCGCTACTGCCCTATGCTGATCCGATCGTGACGCTGCCGCTGGACGCGGCGGTGATGAAGAAACTTGAGAAGTGAGAAGTAGGAACTTCTTCAGTTCTGCTGCTGTTGCTGCGCTTCGCCGACGAGCACGGCCTTGGTGCGCGCGCTCATCCAGTTGAACAGATGGCGCGTTTCCCAGAAGCGGCTGGCATTCGACTTGGCGCCCAGAACCACCACGGCTACCTGCTCGCCGGTTGACGGCAGCCGCAAGAGCGTCGCCAAGCAGTAGCCGGAACGGTTGATGAAGCCGGTCTTGCCGCCGATGACGTCGATATCACCGTTGCGGACAAACTGGTTCGTGCTGCGGGCGGTAATCGCCTGCTTGCCCGCCATAGTCGACTAGGTCTGCTTGCGCATGATTCGGCCGACGCGGTCGTCGGCCGAGGCATGCGCGATCAGCCGGGCCTGGTCGTAGGCGGACGACACGTTGTCGGCCAGCAGGCCGGACGGGTCGGCGTAGCGTGTACTGACGAGACCCAGCTCGACGGCCTTCTCGTTCATCTTGGCGATGAACCCCTGGGCGCCGTAGGGTGAAATGCGGGCCAGCGCGCGCGCGGCGGCATTGTCGGAGCCGACGAGCAACAGGTTCAGCAGGTCCTCGGCGGTCAGCTTGAAGCCGCTGCGCAGGTAAGTGGTCGACGCGCGCGCCACATCGGTGCGGACCACGGTCTCAGGCTGGTTGAGCGGCGCGCCACTCTCGAGGAACACCAGTGCCGTCATCACCTTGGTGATGCTGGCAATCGACCGCTGATCCTGCGCGTGATCTTCCCAGAGCACTTCGCCGGTGGTCGGGTTGTAAATGATGGCAGCTTCGGCGCGCACGTCCGGCACTTCGCGGCCGAATTCGTCAACGCGGAAACGCGGCGTCTGCAACTCACGCAGTTCGCGCGCGCGAGCCGCGGCACGGGCCTTCGCCAACCGCGCGCGGCGCGCTTTGGCAGCCGTCGAGGAATACGCCTTCTTCTTGGGAGTGCTGCGCGCCGGTGCCTTGGTCGCTGTCGACTTGGCCGCCGGCTTCGCCTGCTTGGCTTGCGCCCGGGCCGCGTCAACCGGCATCGGAAGAGTGACGATGGCCGAGGCCACAAAGACCAGGCACATGGCCAGTTTCGTGACGCGATTGGGCTTCGGCATCAACAACTTGCGCGCATTGTATGCACACTATCCCCAAGAATCAATAGGGTTTATCGTTCCGTGGGTTAAGCTAAGCCCCTAATGGAAAGACCGGCTGCAACCGAGTACCGCGTCCTTAGGGACACCATTGCCGCCCGGGGAAGCCTCCGGCCCGTCCTTGTCCTCGTCGGCCTGGCCGCATGGGCCTTGAGTGTCACGGCCGTGCTGGCCTGGATTCCCTACCCCATGGCGGCGGTCATCCCGCTGCTGGTTCTGCTCGCAACCTTCGAGGTAATTCGGCCTTTGCACTTCGGCGCGGAGCGCCTGGGGCGCTACCTGCAGGTGTTCCACGAGGAGGGGGGCCAGCTGGATCGTCCACTGGCTGACACTCCCTCGTGGGAACGGGTCGCCATGCGGTTGAGCGCGGTGCCAGGCACGGGGGGGCACCCGCTGTTCGTCCCACTTTTCTTTTTGGCCACGATCGTCAACACGCTCCCGGTGCTGTTGGCGCAGCCGCCAGCGACCGCCATCGAACTAGGGGCCCTTGGCGTGCCGCACGCCACGTTCCTGGTCTGGTTGCTCAACGCCGACCGCGCCATGCGCAGGCAGAGGACCGCCGAGCTGGAACAGTTCCGGGCGCTACATAAGTCCGGCTAAAGCTGGACACCACATTGGGGGCACGTGGCGTCCGCTTTTTGGCGACCCCCGCCTGCGTCGCGCACCTGCTGTGCAGCGCCTACTTCAAGTAGCCGCCGCGCCATTTTTTGATCCAAATTCGCGGATTGCAAACACTTGCAAAGGCCCCGTCTCAGGGCTACCATTCAAGCCGACTACAGTCATCACGGTTTGGGTTTCTACCGTGTTAGCTGTAGGAGGGCCCGGTTCTGGTGCCGTTCCCGTCGGTTTGCGACATAACTCGCGTTGTAGTTGGAGGACGATGTATGAGGCTGAACAGGCTGATGGTGTTCTGCCTGTGCGTGACGCTGCTATCGATGGCAGTTCCCACTTCCGCACAGGATTTTCGGGGCCGAATCAACGGCACGGTCACCGATAACACCGGAGCGATTCTGCCCGGCGTGACGGTGACGGCGACAAGCCCGGCAATGATTCAGCCGCAGGTACAGGTCACCGGCGGCGACGGTTCGTTCCGTTTCCTCGCCCTGCCTCCGGGCACCTACGAAATCAACTTCGAACTGGCCGGCTTCCAGAACGTCAAGCGCGACGGCGTCCGCGTGGTCATCAACCAGACGCTGACCGTGGACCAGCAGATGAACGTCGCCACGCTGCAGGAAACCGTCACCGTGTCGGGCGCCTCCCCGGTCGTCGATACCTCGACGACGACGATGGGCACGAACTTCACCAAGGAACTGCTGACCGAGATCCCGAACGCTCGTGATATCTGGGCGGCCATGTCGCAGGCCCCCGGCATCCAGATGACGGCCTATGACGTCGGCGGCTCGAACACCGGCAACCAGTCGGGCTTCCGCTCCTACGGCTTCGACGACCAGAACCAGACCAAGATGGAAGGCATCGACACGACCGAGGGCACGTCGGCCAACGCCGGCTACTTCGACTTCGGGTCGTTCGAAGAGTTCCAGGTCGGCGGCGCGGGTTCCGACGCCGGTTCGTTCGCCGGCGGCGCGGTGCTGAGCATCAGCGTCAAGTCGGGCGGCGACCGCTTCACGGGCAACTGGTACAGCGACTACTTCAACGAAGACATGCTGGCCGAGACCAACGTCCCGGACTACCTGCGGACGGCCAACACGCCGAGCGAAGATGGCTTCTTCACGCGCACGCCGCTCAGCCGCGGCAACCCCACCAAGAAGCAGTACGACATCAACTTCAATTTCGGCGGTCCGATCGTCAAGCAGAAGGCCTGGTTCTTCACCAGCTGGCGCCTGAATGACAAGTACACCTACATCCTTGGGCTGGGCGACACGCTCGAGCGCTCGAAGCTGTCGAACAAGTACACCTTCAAGGGCACGTTCCAGGTCGGCCGCAACAACCAGATCATCGGCTTCCTGAACAAGCGCGAGAAGCTGCAGGACAAGCGCGGCATCAGCCTGACGACGCCCCTGTCGGCGGCCCAGTATCAGGCGTCACGCAACTACCCGTGGAAGGTCGAGTGGACCCGCGTGATGGGCAGCCGCGCCTTCCTCGACGTGCTCTACGGCAACTGGTACAACTTCTTCCCGCTGCGCCCGGTCCGCGACTTCGGGTTGTATGACGGCCCGTGGGGCCCCGGACGCATTGACACCGCCACCAGTCAGCGGTTCGACGGTGGCGCCACCGACAGCTACCAGGACCAGAAGCGCTACAAGCCACAGTTCTACACCACGCTGTCGTATTTCCAGGACGGGTGGGCCGGCAGCCACGACTTCAAGATGGGCTACGACTGGAAGCGCGATCGCCGCAGCCTGTTCCGCGACCAGCCGTTTGACATCTTCTACCGCGATACCAACGGCGTCCCGGCCCAGGTCGATCTCTATAACACGCCGGTCACGGGCATCAACGACGTCGTCTACAACGCGGCGTATATCAACGATACCTGGAAGCTCAACGACCGCCTGACGCTGAACCTGGGCCTGCGCTTTGAATCCTACGCCGACGGGTGGCAGGATCAGGAGTTCACCCCGAACGGGATTCCGGCATTGGCGGGATTCACCGACCCGCGATACGTCGACTTTATCGCCCCGAAGACCGTCGAAGCGCGCACGGTGGCCAGCACCAAGACCCTCGTCCCGCGCCTCGGGTTGGCCTACAACCTGACCGGCGACAACCGCACGGTGCTGAAGCTGTTCGCCGGCCAGTCGCGCTGGAACTCGGCCGACACCCTGGCCGACCTGGAAAACCCGGTGGGCCGCGCGCAGCTGCGCTACGCGTTCTTGCCCTGCACGGCGACCCGCACTACACAGTGCGACCTCAACGGCAACCGTCTGCTCGACAGCCCGGCCGAAATCGGCGCGTTCAATTCGACCGTGGGCGGCGCCGGCTTCGTGCGGATCGATCGCGAACTCGTGCGGCCGACCAGCAACGAGCTGTCGGTCAACCTCGAGCGCGAGATCAGCAACTCGTTCTCGGGCCGCGCGTCGTATGTCTACAAGAACATGCGCAACGTGTGGGGCGAGATCGACGCCATCCGCACCCCGGCCTACACCATCCCCTACACGCTGGTGGACCCGGGGCCGGACAACAACGCGGCCACCACGGCCGACAACCAGACGTTCCAGACGTTTGACCGTCCGGCCACGATTGGCGCCGACCGCCTCTACACCAACCCCGAAGGCGCCGACGCCGACTTCCACAACATGGAAGTGGCCGTCAACCGGCGCTTCACGGGCAAGTGGATGATGCTGTCATCGTTCGGCTACACCTGGTCGACGATGCTCCACGACACTACCGGCTTCGGCCGCTTCTACTCGTACCGCCCGGCGCGCAAGCTGTTCGGCGACGAGAACGGCCACGAGACCTCGACGCTGTGGAACTACAAGATCATCGGCCGCTACACCATGCCGTGGGAAATCGGTTTCTCCGGATCGTGGAAGGTCCAGAGCGGCCAGCAGTACGGCCGCACCATCAGCGTGGCGTTCCCCGGTGATGGCACCCAGACCGTGCGCGTCGAGCCGATCACGGCGAATCGCTACCCGACCGTCGCGATCATGGACGTGCGCGCCGACAAGTCGTTCAGCATGGGACGAGCCGGCAAGATGACGTTCCAGTTCGACGTCTTCAACCTGACCAACTCGGGCGTGCCGACCTCGGTGCGCACGACCTCGGTGAACTTCAATGAAGTCACCGCGATTCTCAGCCCGCGCGTCATTCGCGTCGGCTTCCGCTACGACTTCTAGCCACCCACGCGCGGCTGCCGCGCGCGGGGCCCGGCTAGGGCGGGCCGCGTACTACCCAACGAGGCAGGTGGATTCGTCCACCTGCCTCGTTGCGTATACGGGGCCCGTGGGGCTCGGCGGCGGCGCCCGCTGTGATACAACTGCCCTGCGCCCGTATGCGAGGAGAGCGTGCCTCCCTGCTCGCCGTCGTGCTTGGCTTCGTGTTGGTCGCCATCGCCCTCACGTGGCCATTGCCCATCCAACTTGGGACTCACCTGACCGGTGATCCCGGGGGCGATACCAGTGTGTACATCTGGAACCAGTGGGTCTTCCACCAGGAAGTGCTGAGGGGTAATAACCCGTTCGGGACCGAGCGGATTCTCTCGCTCACCGGGCGGGTTGACCTGTCGCAGCACAACTACACGGTCTTCCTCAACCTCCTCGCACTGCCCTTGATCTCGCTCGTAGGCGTGGTGGCGTCCTTCAATCTTGTCTACCTGGCGATGAGCGTGTTGACCTCGCTCATGACGTACGGGCTGGCGCGGGCGGCGACCTCGGCCACTCGGGTCGAGGCATTCATCGCCGGCGTCGCGATTGCCTGGTCGCCGGTGCTGGTCGCGCGCAGCACCGGTCACTTCAGCCTGGCAGCCGCGGCCGCGCTGCCGGCGTTTATTTGGGCCCTCATGCATGCCGAGAAACACCGCACGCCCAGTCGCGCCGCGCTGGTGGGTGTGTGCGCGGCGTGGGCGGCGCTCTGCGACGCCTACTACGGCGTGTACTGCGTGATGATCACCGTCCTGTACGTCATCACGACCACGGTACGGTTCACGCGTGCGCCGGCGCCGCCGGCCCGGCGGCCGTGGGTCTGGTTGCTCGACGTGCTGATCGTCTGCATCGGCGGCCTCGTCGCGGGTTTGGCGATCGGCCGCGGCGGCGAATTCGAGGTGTTGGGCGTCGGCATCCGCATGCGGAGCCTGTACACGCCGGTCCTGGTGCTGACCGTGCTGGTGCTGGCGCGGTTCGCCGCATGGTGGCGGCCGAGGTGGACGCGCATCCCTGATCTCGGTCCGCTGCCGCTGAAGGTGGTGCTCGCCGGCGTGCTGGCGTGCCTCGCGCCGCTCGCTCCGGTACTGTATGGCGCGGCAGGCAGCATGATCGGCGGCCACTTCGTCAGCCCTGAGATCTTCTGGCGCAGCAGTCCCCGCGGTGTGGACCTGCTGTCGTTCGTGACCCCGAACCCCAACCATCCGATCACACGGATGCTTTTCGGCGACCAACAAGCCACCGCGCCGACCCAGTTCGTCGAATACACCGCGTCGTTCAGCATCGTCGCCGTCATGGTGGTCGCGGCGGCGGTGTGGCTGGCGAAGTACCGGCCCAGGATCAAGTGGTGGTGGCTCACGATCGGCTTCACCCTGCTCGCGCTGGGGCCGTTCATCTATTTTGCGGGTATCAACACCCACGTGCCTGGGCCATGGGCGTTGTTGCGCTACGTCACGCCCATGAGCCTGGCGCGCACCCCCACCCGCTTTGCCATCGTCGCCGCCCTGGGCCTGGCGGTCCTGCTGGCCGGCTCGCTCGCGGCGCTTGGCGAGCGCTGGCCGCGGCGGCGGCGCGCCATCACGGCCTTCGTGGCCATCCTGCTGGCCATCGAACTCTGGCCGGCGCCACGCACGCTCTACTCAGCCGCGATCTCGCCCGTGTACGACACCATTGCTGCGGACCCGCGCGACGTGCGCGTCTTGTCGCTGCCATTTGGCGTACGCGACGGCACGTCGTCGATCGGCAACTTCCGGCCTCGATCTCAGTTCAACCAGACCCGTCACGAGAAGCGCATCATTGGCGGGTACCTGTCGCGGATCTCAGGGCGGCGGGCCGAGCGCATGCGAACCGAGCGGCCGACCCTCGCCCTCCTGATGAAGATGAGCGAATCACAGCCGCTGTCGGCCGAGGATATCGCGGCGCTAGCGCAACGCGGCGACGGCTTTGTCACGGGGACCGAACTCGGTTATGTGGTGATCGATTCCCGTTTCGTTTCCGAGGAATCCGCCCAGGCCGTGATCAATGCGTGGCGCCTCGAAGAGGTGCAGCGTGATCAGCACCTGACGCTCTACAGGCCTGCCGCACCCCAGGCACCTTAGGCACATTAGCTCTGATACTCTGTCTGTGATGCGGCGTAGTGCGTTCCTGCTCCTGTTTGCGGTGTCCGGCGCCGCAGCCCTCATTTACGAAGTGGTCTGGACCCGGCTGCTCACGCTGCAGATGGGACACGGCATTGCCGCCGCCAGCACCGTGCTTGCCGCCTTCATGGGCGGTCTGGCCGTGGGCGCGGCCGTCGCCGGCCGCCGGGGCGCCCGCCTCAGTCCTCAGCGCGCGCTGATGGTTTACGCCGGCCTGGAACTGGCCATCGCCGTGCTCGCACTGCTGCTGCCGTTGGCGCTTGAAACCCTTCGGCCGTTACTGGTCGGTGCGTATGCCGACGGCGAAGGCGGCACGACCTTCGCGCTGCTCCGGCTCGGCACCAGCGTGATGCTGCTGGCAGTGCCGGCAGCGGCGATGGGCGCGACCTTTCCGATTGCCTCGCGCTGGATGGTGCGCGACGCCGCGCACGCCGCGCAGGAAGCCGGCGGCCTCTACGCTGCCAATACCCTGGGAGCCGCCATGGGCGCCGTGCTCGCGGGCTTCGTCCTGATTCCCGCCCTTGGACTGAGCGGATCGACGTGGATCGGCGTCGCGTTGAACGTGGCGGCAGCAGCCGGCGCCTATGCGATTGCGCGTGGTACGGAGGGCCGGGACTTTAGTCCCGGCCGCACGGATCGGGTCGAAACGGCCGAGGCTAAAGCCTCGGCCCTCCGTGCCACCGGCCGCCCGTGGCTGGCGGCCCTGGCCCTGGGCGCGTCGGGGTTTGCCTCGCTCACGCTGCAGGTGGTGTGGACGCGCCTGCTGGTGCAGATTCTCGGTCCCACCACCTATGCCTTCAGCCTGGTCGTGGCAATCTTCATCGTCGGCCTGGCCGTTGGCGCGGCGATCGGCTCGCGAGTGGTGGCGCGTGTGCGCCACGCCTCGGTCGGCCTCGCGATCGGCCTGCTCGTCAGCGCCGGGCTGGCGCTGGCAGCGGCCTCGGCGGTCGACTGGGCGCTGCTCACGATTGCCGAAGTGGTCGCCCGGCCCGAGTACCAGTTCAACGACGTGCTGGCGCGCGAGGGGCTGATGGTCATCGTGTTGCTGCTCCCCATGACCATCGCGTTCGGCACGGCGTTTCCGTTTGCCGTCGCCCTGGCCGGCGGGCGCGATGACACCATCACCGAATCACTCGGCCGCATCTATGCGGTGAACACGATTGGCGCCATTGCCGGGGCCCTGCTGGCCGGATTCGTGCTCGTGCCGGAGATTGGCCTGCACCTGACCATCCGCGTCGTGGCGGCGATCCTGGCGGCCGCGGCCATCGCGATCCTGGTGATGGCGGGCCAGGGCCGTGGCCGCATGGCCGGCTACGGCCTCGCTGGCGTGGTGCTGCTGGCGGGGTTCACGCTGCCGCAGTGGGATCGGCTGCTGCTGTCGAGCGGCGGCTACAAGTATGCCGCCGCGATGCGCGGGCCCAGCCTGGCGACCTCGTTGGCGGCAGGTGAACTGCTCTCCTACCGCGAAGGCGCGAGCGGAACCGTCGCCGTCCGGCGGCTGGCCGGCACGGTGTCACTGTCGATCGACGGCAAGGTGGATGCCTCGAACGCCGGCGACATGCTGACGCAGCGGCTGCTCGCCCACGTGCCGCTGTTGCTGCATCCGAACCCGAAGCGGGTCGCCATTCTCGGCCTGGGCAGTGGCGTGACGCTGGGCTCGGCCCTCACCCATCCGCTCGACGCCGCCACCGTGCTGGAGATCTCGCCTGAAGTGGTGGACGCATCGCGGTTCTTCGAACCCGAGAACCACCGTGCCCTGGCCGACCCGCGCACGCGCCTCGTGGTCGGTGACGGCCGCACCCACCTGATGCTTGGCCGCGACACCTACGACGTGATCGTGTCGGAGCCGTCTAACCCGTGGATGGCGGGCATTGCCTCGCTCTTTACGCGCGAGTTCTTCGACGGCGCCCGGGCGCGCCTGGCGCCCGGCGGCATGCTGTGCCAGTGGGCGCACACCTACGACATCAGCAGCGACGACCTGCGCTCGATCGTAGCCACGTTCCTCACGGTGTTTCCCGACGGCTCGTTGTGGTTGGTCGGCGATGCCGACGTGCTGTTGATCGGGTCGAGCGAGCCGATCGACGGCCGCATCGCCGGCCTCGCGGCCGCCTGGCACCGTCCAGGAGTGGCAGCGGATCTGGCCTCGGTTGGCGCCGCCGATCCGTACGCGGTGACCTCCCTGTTCGTGGCCCAGGGCGCCGCGCTCAAGGCCTGGGCGAACGGCGCTCCGCTGCAAACCGACGATCGCTCGCTCCTGGAGTTCTCGGGCCCACGCAACATCTTCGGCGTGTCACGCGACGACAACGCCGCGGCCCTTCGCGAACTGGCCGGCCGCAGTCCGAAGCCAGCGGCGGTGACTGCTGCCGGCCTGGCTGCCACGGCGGCCCAGCACCGGAACCGGGGGTTGATGTTCCTGCGGTCCGAGGCGCACCGTCCGGCTTACGACGACTTCACGCGGGCGCTCGAGATCGACGCCACCGACCCGGTCTCGCTCGACGGACTGGTTCGGGCGGCGGCGGCGCTCACCCGAATCGACGATGCAAAGGCCGCACTGGCCAGGTGGGCGTCCGCGCCGGCCAATACGGCGGCGAAGCTGGCCCTGTCGCGGGTGCTGGCCTCCCAGGGCGCGGTGGACGAGGCCGTCCGCATTCCCTTCAGCCTGCTTCAGCAGGATCCCAGCCACGTGCCGGCCCTCGAGCAGCTGGCGTCGGTGCTGTCGGACGAGGGCGACGCCGCTCGCCTCGAACCCGTGGTGGCGCGCCTGGTGGCCGAGGCTCCCAAGAACACCTGGTCGCACTACTACGCCGGGTCGCTGTTCTTCATGCAGAACCGGCTGGGCATGGCGGCACAGGCGGCCAGAAACGCGCTCAGCTTTGACCCCGGCAACGCCAAGGCTCACAACCTGCTGGGCGTGTCCCTCGCGAGCATGGGCCAGGCCGACGCCGCCCGCACCGCGTTCCAGGCGTCGCTCAAGGCCGACGCCCGCGAACCCGGCACCTATACCAACCTCGCGATGCTCGAGTTGCAGGCCGGCAATCGCGACCGGGCGCTGCTGTACTTCTCCGAAGCGCTGACGGTGGATCCCACCAACCAGTCCGCGCGCGACGGTCTCGCCTCCATGCAATCGCCGCGCTGACCGGCAACCGCACGAAGGGGAACGCCTCCACCGCGATCCCATCCAATTGACTGAAGTCTGATCCAACTTCGCCGAATACTGCTCAGTAGTCGGAATCGCGTGTGGAGATCCGTCCAATCGAGTGTGTAAGAAGTGACACGCTCAAGACGTCTGTCAGCGCACGCCCCGGGCTACGCGACTGAAAAGGTACGGCCGTGGCGACGGCATGGCCTTTGCTAACAATCGGTAACAGGAGGAGCATTTCGAATGAGCGTCGTTCGCATAATCGGATTCTCGACGCTGTCGTGCGGGTGCGTGGTCGGTCGCTACCGAGACGTCGCCAGCACGCGCGAGGTCACTTACGTGGAAGAAAAGGGCGTGGGCTGTGAAAGCCACGCGCACCGCCGGAACCACACGGTCTCGGCCGAGCGCGAGCGGTTTGCCGCCGTCGCCATGACCACGCCGGCCGCTCGAGCGTCCTAGCAATTCGATGTAGTCTCCGGCTTTAGCCGGAGCATGCCTGTACGGCCCACGGTACAATCGTACCGACGTGCCCCCTCGCCTTCCCAAACCCTTTGCCGACCTGCGTCGCGGCCGCCAGCGGCTGCGCTTCTTCCACGGCGACGCCCTCGACATTCTCGGCCGCCTCTCCCCTGCCTCGGTTGACGCGGTCGTCACGTCGCCGCCCTACAACCTGGGCATCCGGTATCGGTCGTTCGATGACACCCAGCCGCGGCCGGAGTATTTGACCTGGACCGGCGCCTGGATCCAGGCGGTGAAACGTGTGCTGGCACAGGAGGGATCGCTGTTCCTGAACGTTGGCGCCAAGCCCAAGGCCCCCTGGACCGCGCTGGACGTGGCCCAGGCGGTGCGGCCACACCTCGAACTCCAGAACATCCTGCACTGGGTGAAATCCATCGCCATCGAGAAATCCCTGGCGGGCGCCCGCTCGGGGCTGACCGACGACCTGGCGGTGGGCCACTACAAACCCATCAACAGCGACCGTTTCCTCAACGACTGTCACGAGTTCGTGTTCCACTTCAGCCCAACGGGCCGGACGCGCCTCGATCGGCGCGCGGTCGGCGTCAAGTACCAGGACAGGTCGAACCTGACGCGCTGGCAGCAGGCCGAGTCGGGCCTGCGCTGCCGGGGCAATACCTGGTTCATCCCCTACGAGACCATCCAGAGCCGCGACAAGGAACGGCCGCATCCGGCGACGTTCCCGTGGCGGCTGCCGGCGTACTGCCTGAAGCTGCACGGCGTCGAGCGCGTGGGCCTGGCGGTCGACCCCTTCCTGGGACTGGGCAGCAGCGCCGTCGCGGCGGCGGCGGTGGGGGTGGACTTCGTGGGCATCGAGCTCGACGAGCACTACCTGGCCGAGGCGGTGGCTCGCACGACCGCGGTGCTCAACGAGCGCGGGCCGCGCTCAACCAGCGCAGGCCATCGTTGACCTTGAGTCCATCTCGGCCGGAGATATATGCTCTCATGCAATCTGGGAGTGTATCGTGGACCTTCGACAACTGGAAATCATAAGAGCCATCGCGGAAACAGGGTCGTTCACGGCCGCCGGTCACAAGCTGCACGTGTCGCAGTCGGCGATCAGCCGCCAGATCCTCCTGCTCGAAGATGAACTGAAGGAGCCGGTGTTCCTGCGGGTCGGCCGCCGGATTCGCATCACGCCGGCGGGTGAATCGCTGCTGCAGCTCAGCCACCGGGTGTTCCAGGATCTCAAGGACACGACCGCCGGCATCACCGACAGCCAGGAGTCGCTGCGCGGCACAGTCCGGCTGCTCGGTGGCATGACCGTGTGCCTGTATGTCTTCCCGCCGCTGCTGACCGAGCTCAAGCGGCAGCACCCGGAGATCGAGCTCAAGTTGATGTCGGGGAGTTCCGAGCAGTGCCTGGCCCGGCTGCGCTCGGGCGCTGGCGACCTGGCGCTGCTCACGCTGCCGGTGGACCAGCCCGACCTGGTGACGGTGCCGGTGCTGCAGGAAGAGCTGCTGGTGGTGACGGCCGCGAAGCATCCCCTGTCGCGAAAGAATAAAGTGTTGCCGCAGGACCTGGTGCGCCAGCCGTTCGTGCTGTTCGAACCGGGCTCCAACACCCGCCGCTCGATCGACGAGTTCTTCGCGGCGGCGCGGATCGAGCCGCGAATCGTGATGGAAACCGAGAACGTCGAGATCATCAAGGCGCTCGTCCGCAACGGCCTTGGCATCACGATCATCCCCTACCAGGCGGTGGCGCGCGACGTCACCAGCGGCCAGCTCCACTGCGCCCGCATCGAGGGACGGTCAATGGTCCGGGAAACCGGGTGGATCTATCCCAAGATGAGCCGGACCCCGCGCGCGGTCCAGGAAGTGATCAAGGCGTTCGAGCGGGTGCGGCCGAAGCTGAAGCTGGCGCCGTAGCGCGGCCACCGTTACGGCGCTTTCGGCAGCTGGCGCAGCGAGTACGACGTCCGCGACCACACGTTGATGCCCGGCCGGTTCACCAGCTTGACCTCGATCTTGCGCGTGCGTTTGAGCGGGTCGGGGTTGGTCGACGAGTAGCCCAGGACGTAGTAGTCGCTGGTTTCGGCATCGATGCGCTTGAGCGCCTTGTCGAAATTGTTCTGGTTGACCACGGCGATGCCGCCGGTCTGCTCCGCGAGCACCCGCATGCTGTCCTGCGTCTTGCGCACGTGTTCGCTGAATTCCACCGGATCGATCTGTTCGTCGAGGTCGGCGCCGGCTACCAGGCCGCGCGGGTCGATGGTGTAAAGGGTCGCGTTGGCGCGGTTGGCGGTGCGCGTCACTTCCGCCAGCTCGCGCGCCAGGTCGGCATCCGCGAACTGCTGTCCGTTGTACTGCCCCCGCTCTTCCCGGCCCTCTTCGCGCGTCTGGCCGAAGCGGCCGCCGAACACCGGGTCTTCCCCGAGCCGCGCCTCGGCGAACGGGTTGAAGTCGTAGCCGTTACTCACCCAAATCACCGCCTTGCGGCGATTGTTGATCTTCTCCATCTGCGACAGCATGTCGAAGGCCGTCGAGAACGCGACGTGCGCGCGGTAGCGCACCTCGCTCGGCCCATCCGAACCCTCGGCCCCCTGAATGATGTCGGACGGCTTCAGCCCGTTGCCGGTGATCTTCTTGATGGCCTCGTCCAGGATTTTGCGATCGTAGGTCGGGTCAATGGCCAGGGAGGACGGGCCGGTCGAGACGATCGAGAACATGTCGCCTTCGTGGACGAGCGTCTTCGAGATCTTCTTGAACAGGTCGCGAATGCGCCCGGTGTTCCTGAAGTCCAGGTGCAAGTCGTCGACGATGATCAGGAAAATGCGGCCGGCGGTGTCGTTCTTGGGGCGCGACGGCGGCAGGATGATGCCTTCGCGCGCCGCCGGCGCCACCGGCGCCGCCAGGTTGTGCACGCGGCCGCCGTGCACCAGCGTGAGGCCCGTGATCTCCTGCTTGACGCCGTCTTCGTAGATCTCGAAATCGCTCTTGGTCAGGTCCGCAACAAACTGGTCCTGGTTGTTTCGCACGATGGCGTCGGTCGTCACGTAATCGATGGCCACGCGAAACTGCGGCTGGCCGGCCTGGGCGGGCGTCGCAACCGGCGGCCCCTGCTGGGCGCCAAGGGCCGTGGACAGCGCCAGGGTGGCAAGGGCTGCGAGACGAAAAATGGCCATGCTCATGCTGACATTATAAGACGTCTCGGAGGGACTTAGGGTCTCGGAGTCTTGGGGGCTTGGCCCCAGGCCACCAAGCCCTTATATGATCATTCCCATGCGCATCGCAATTGGGGCCGACCATGCCGGTTTTGACATGAAACGCGACCTCGCCGGGCACCTGGCGCAGGCCGGACATGAGGTCACCGATCTCGGCACGCACTCCACCGCGCCGGTCGATTACCCGGATATTGCCGAGGCGGTCGCCCAGGCCATTCGCAACGGACAAGCCGACCGCGGCGTCCTGGTGTGCGGCAGCGGCGCCGGCGCCGGCGTGGCCGCGTGCAAGGTCCCGGGCGTGCGTGCGGCCGTCTGTCACGACGCCTATTCCGCGCGCCAGGCGGTCGAACATGATGACCTGAACGTGCTGTGCCTGGGATCGCGAGTGATTGGCCCGGCGCTGGCCCGCGTGCTGGCCGAGACGTTCCTGGCCGCCAGTTTCTCGAGCGAAGAGCGGCACATGCGCCGTCTCGCGAAAATCGATGCGATCGAGTCGCGCTACTCCAGAGACAAGTGAACAGGAGGTCGAGAGTCCAGGAGGATAACTATTTCTGAACCTCTGAGCCCTGGACCCTGGACCCATGCTAGCCCAGGAGGCTAGCCCAGGAGCTCGCGACGCAAGCTGTCGAACTCCGCGTCGGCGCGGCGCACGCCTTCGAGTATGGCTTCGGGGGTGAGCCACGTGTCGGGGTCGAGCGCGGTGGCGCGGGTCATCCACAGATCGCGTTCGACATCGTCGGCATGGCGTTCGTGAATGCGCGCCGACAACTCGGCATACCGCGCGCGCAGCCGTGTGGCGATCTCCCGCCCCACGAGTTCCTCTAACAAGCCGTGCACATGGCGCGGCGGCGGCGGAGCGTCTTCGATCGTGCCGGCCGCGGCCGACACGCCCTCCTCCACCTCGGCCTCCAGCGCTTCGTCCTCCGGCAACGCGTCCGGCTCTGTGGCCGGTGCGGCCGGGGTCCCTGGCCGGACGCGCGGCTGCGCCTCGCGCTGCGAATCGCGCCCGCGTGCCCGTCGGCCTTCAGGCTGGCGCGGCCGGGCCGGCGCCTCGTCTTCCGGCGTCATCACCTCGCTCAACGCGAGAATCGCCGGCCAGTCGAAATCGATCTCCGGATGCTGGTCTTCGATGGTGCGGATGGCATCTTCGTCAAGCGGCGCGCGGCCGAGGAGGATGCCCGGCGCCGTGCGATACCAGTACAGGAGCTTCGGCCGATCGCCTGGACGGTCGGCGTGAAGCAGGAAGGTGTTCTCGGTGCCGCGCCGATCGCGGGTCAGGCGGAGGAATGGCACGGCTTGGCCCTAACGCCGCTTCTTTGCGGCAGGCTTGGCCTTCTTGGCGGCCTTCTTCGGCGCCGGTTTGGCCTTGGCCTTCGGCTTGGCCACCGGCTTGGCCTTGGCGGCAGGCTTAGCTTTGGCCACGGGCCTGGGCTTGGCGACCGGCTTAGCCTTCGCGGCCGGCTTCCGCACCGGCTTGGCTGGGGCCGACTTAGTTGGGGCGGGCTTGGCTGCCGCCCGCTTTGCCCCAACCTTCTGCGCCTGCCCCCCGGAGCCCTGGCGAAGGGGGGCCGGGGCCCCGACCTTCACCACCGGCGCATCGGGCGACCGGTAAATCATGGTGAACCGGACCTGGTCGAAGGTCGTGTGAAACGTCCACAACTCCGCCACCGGAATGGCGTACTCGGCGCACAGCCGCCGGGCCGCATCCACCGACGCCGTCGGCACGTACAAGTGCAATGGCACCTTCAACTTGCAGAACACGGCCCACTCCGCTCGCGCCTCGAGGGAATTCACCGATTCGCCGGTCTCGACCTCGATCGTTCCCAGCAGTTTCTTGGTGCCTTCGGCAAAAATCAGCACGTCCGGGTACACCACCAGGTCGCCGACCGTAATCGACTGGTTTTGTTCGTTCCCGGGATTAATGATGACGTCGGTCTTTCGCTTATAACGGGCCTGAAGCAGGCGAATAACCCGATCGTGCTCGAGCTGTTCGCGAACCGGGCGGGTGAGAATCGGGCTCACTAAGGGCCTCTCCGGGTTGGTCTTAAAAGTCACGGCACTATAACACGCGTCCCCGGGCCGCCCGGCTAGAATGGAGGGATGTTTTTTCGTGGAGTTGCCCTGCTCGTAGTCCTTGCCATCGCCAGTTCAGCCGCCGCCCAGGGCGTGGATCCGGGGGTGGCGAAGCTGCTGGCCGGCATTCGGGCCGCCGACAAGGGTCAACTGGCCGTATCCGAGGAGGATGGCAGGTTCCTCCGGGTTCTGGTGGGCGCGATCGGGGCTAAGCAGGTGCTCGAGATCGGCGCCGCCAGTGGCTACAGCGCCATCTGGATCGGCCTGGGCCTGCGCCAGACCGGCGGCAAGCTGGTGACCATCGAGTTTGACCCGGTCCGCGCCAGGGAGGCCGCCGCCAACATCAAGCGCGCCGGCTTGTCGGACATCGTGCAGGTGGTGTCGGGGGACGCCTTCAAGGAGATTCCGAAGGTCCCGGGACAGTTTGACCTGGTGTTCCTGGACGCCTGGAAGCCTGACTACAAGAAGTTCTTCGACCTGGTGTTCCCGCGGGTCACACCAGGTGGCCTGTTCCTCGCCCACAACGTCATCAACAAGAAGAACGACATGCTCGACTTCCTGTCGCTCATCGAAACGCACCCGCAGGCGCTCACGACCACGGTGTCGCCGGGCCACGAGGGGATCTCGATGACGTACAAAAAGAGGCGATAGGGTTTAGGGGCCTAGGGGACTAGGGGCGTAGGGGTTGCGATGAAGACCGTTCACATCCTCGGCGTGCCGCTGGACCTGGGCGGTAACCGGCGCGGCACCGACATGGGGCCGTCGGCGTTCCGCATTGCCGGTCTCGCCGAGCAACTGACGGCGCTCGGGCTCGCGGTGACCGACAAGGGCGATGTGCCCTCCCCCATTCCCGAGGCCAGGGGCGCCGGCGATCCCCGTAAGCGGTACGTGAAGGAGATCGCGAAGGTCTGTCAGCGGCTGTTCCAAACCTCGCTGGCGTCGTTTGCGGAAGGGGCGACGCCGATTGCCCTCGGCGGCGATCACAGCCTTGCGGCCGGCTCGGTCGCCGCGGCGGCGGCACACCTCCGCGCGCAGAACAAGCCACTCGGCCTGATCTGGGTGGATGCGCACGGCGACATGAACACCCCCGCGTCGACCGGCTCGGGCAACGTGCACGGCATGCCGCTGGCGGCGCTGCTTGGTCCCGAGCCCGCCGAACTCGCGCATTTTGCCGGCGACCGCGCCGCCGTGTTGGCCAAGCACACGGTGCTGGTCGGCATCCGCAACCTGGACGAGCGCGAGAAGCAAGCCGTGCGCGCGTCCCAGGTGCACGTCTTCACGATGAAGGACATCGATCGGCTCGGCATTGCCGCAGTGATGGACCGCGCCATCGCGATCGCCAGCCGCGGCACCGGGGGGGTTCACGTCTCGTACGACCTCGATGCCTGCGACCCGACCGTGGCGCCGGGCGTCGGCACGCCGGTCAAAGGCGGCCTCAGCTATCGGGAGGCGCACGTCGTGATGGAGATGATCGCGGAGTCGGGCAAGATGACGTCGCTCGACCTGGTCGAGGTCAACCCCGCACTCGACGTCCGCAACACCACGGCGGAGTTCGCAACCGAACTCGCGCTGTCGGCCTTCGGAAAGAATATCTTGTAGATAGTGGCGTCCGGCTTTAGCCGGACAATGCCTACGAGGCGGCGATGCGGCCGAAGCCGCTCTGGTTGCCCTTTGACTCCTCGATCATGTCTTCGAGGGTATCCATCAGCATCACCAGCGAGTAGGGCTTTTCGACGAGGCGGGTGTTCGGGCGCAGCGTCTCGAGGTCCGCGGATTCCGACCGCAGGCCCGAGAAAATAATGACCGGGATGCCGGGAGGCGTCGACACCACGACTTCGCGGCCCGAGCCGCGGCGCAGTCGCAGGTCGATAATGGCGGCCGCCGGGCGGTGGGTCTTGATGGCGTCGAGGCCCTCGTCTGCGGTTTCGGCCGTCACGACCGTGTACTGCCGCATCTGCAGGAACTTCACCAGCGGCTGACGAACAGCACTGTCGTCTTCAACGACCAGGACGACTGGCGACACTTCTCTAACCACAGCGTTATTATCGTCCTCTGACGGGGATAACGCTAGAGCAATCGGTAGCACTGCGCGGCCCGACATGTGCGTTTAACAGACTGATGCGACAGATCTGGCGATTAGCGCCTGGCGAGAATCTGCTTCTCGTGGTGCCGGGTGTGGATCAAGTGGAACCGCAGCCACTGGTCCACCGTGAACGGGCCCAGAATGGGGTGGTCGAGCACGCGCACCCCGCCAAACACCCGCCTGATCCGCACGGCCGCATCGTCCAGCCATCCCAGGTCTCGTTTCACCCCCTCGAGTAACGCGGGCAAGGGAATGGTTCCGGTCGGCAAGATGTGCTTGGGGGCCTTGCGGCCCTCGGGAAAGTAGCCGAGATTGATCACCGCCAACACCTGCAGCGCCTGCGTCATCGTCCGGCGCGTCGCCAGCGGGGTGTTCTTCTCGAGGCATCGTTCGAAGCCCTTGGCGGTGCCTGAGTACGCGCGCTGGAGATGCTCGACGATCTCGACGGGGGACCAGCGATCGCCGGTGCGCCTGATCGCGGCCTCAGGCGATAGTCCGGTGGTGGCGTCAATGACGAGATCGAGACAGGACTGCAGATCGCTGTTCATGGGAGGGCCTGCCAACCGTAGCTCGAAGCGTCTCTGCGGCCCTCCGCCGCGCCTTCGGCGCTGTGGTGGGCAACCTTCGCTTGAACCAGAGCGAAGGTTGGTGGGCCGGGTGGGGATCGAACCCACGACCAATCGGTTAAAAGCCGAGTGCTCTACCACTGAGCTACCAGCCCGAACTGCCTATTCTACACCGTGACGCGCGCGCTCGACCTGCAGCAGCGCTTTCGTCGCCGGGTGCTGAGGGTTGCTGAGCACCCGCTTCGGGTCCCCCTCCTCGACCACCACGCCATTCGCCACCACCACCACGCGGCTCGCGTGTTCCCGCACGAAGTCATCGTCATGCGACGTCATCACGAGCGCGCGCCCGGTGGCGGCCAGCGCGCGCAGGGCATCACCCAGTTCGTTGCGGCGCGCCGGGTCGAGCGAGGCCGTTGGCTCATCGAGTAGCAGCAGCGGCGGATCGACCGCCAGCGCGCGGGCAATGGCCACGCGTTGCGCCTCGCCTCCTGACAGTTCCCGCGGCAGGGCGCCGGCACGGTGACCGACACCGAGTTGATCGAGCAGCACCTGGGCGCGCCCGCGCGCAGCGGCGCGGGTCTCGCGGTGCACGTGAATCAGCGCCAGGGTCACGTTGTCGATCGCCGAAAGATGTTCGAACAGGTAATGAAACTGGAACACCATGCCGGCCTTGCCGGCGCTGACCTCGCCGGCGTCGGGGACGTCGAGTCCGGCAATCACGCGCAGAATGGTGGTCTTGCCGGCCCCCGAGAGCCCCATCAGCGCGACGACCTCGCCGGCGCGGGCGTCGAGGTTCACGCCCTGCAGGATGGCGCGGGTCCCGCGCGTCAGGTGCAGGCCGCGAACGGTCAGCGTGGTGCTCATACCCCGGGCATCCTCCACTGCTCTTCGAGCCGGCGCGCGAGGTACCCGAGCGGGAGCGACATGACGAGGTACATCGCCGCGCACAGCAGGCCCGGCACCAGCCAGCTGCCGATGTTGGTGGCGAAGATCTGCGTCTGCTTGGTCAGCTCCACGACCGTGATCACCGACACCAGGGACGAATCCTTGAGCAGGGCGACAAAGTCGTTGGTCATGGGCGCCAACGCAAGGCGAAACGCCTGCGGCGCGCGAATCAGCCGCAACGCCTGGAAGTTGGTGAACCCGAGAATGCGCGCGGCGTCGAGCTGGCCGCGCGGCACGGCTTCAAGCGCGCTGCGGTAGATCTCGCTCTCGTAGGCCGCGTAGTTCAGCCCAAGCCCGACCAGCGCGGCAACGAAGGCCGGCAGGCGAATCACCGACGACAGCCCGTAGTAGATCACGAACAGCTGTAACAGCACCGGCGTACCGCGCATGACCTCGACATACACGGTCAGCACCGCGCGAGTGATCGGATCTCCGTAAACGCGACCGATGGCGATCAACGAGCCTAACGCCACCGCGAGAGCCATGGCGAGGCAGCTGAGCACCAGGGTAATGACGGCCGCTCGAAACAGCGACGGAAGATAGGCCCACACGGCACCCGTGCTCCGAGTCCCGACTTCCGCCTTCGCCACGGCTTCGGCGGATGCCCCCGGCGACAGTACGCGCGCGAACAGCCGAGGCTGGTCGGAGTTCCAGACCTGCCACTTGCGAAAGATGCGCTCGAGGGTGCCGTCGCGCATGGCGTCGCGAAGAATGGCGTCTACCTGGTCGCGCAGCGTCGTGTTCTCTGGGGCCGTAATGATGATGTAGTGACCGATCGCCAGCGCCTCGGGATGCGTGAACAGTCCGGTGTTGCGCCGCATGGCGCGCTCGGCGAGCACGTGGTCGAGCACGACCGCATCGACGCGGCCGAGGGCGAGGTCTGAATAGGGATGGACGTCTTCATCGTACGAGACGGCGGTAAGGCCATGGCTGCGCTCGGCCTCGAGCAGCAGGTCGTACGCGATGGTGCCGCCAAGAGTCGCCACGCGCCGGCCGCGGAGGTCGGCGAGCGTGCGGTAGCGATCGCGATCCGCGTTGCGCACCGTCAGCACCTCGCGAAATTCGTAGTACGGCACGCTGGCGGCCAGCGACTGCCGGCGCGCGGGGATGTCTTCAATGCCGCTCAGGCCAAGGTCGAAATCGCCGCGCTTGGCCGACGGGTCGAGCGACTGGAACGCGACCTGGACGAACTGGGGACGCCGGCCGAGGCGCGCCGCCACCAGTTCGGCAATCTCGACGTCGAAGCCCGAGACGATTGAAGGATCGATGGAGTTGGCTTCAACGAATGGGGCACCGCCCTCGGCATCCCCGCCCCACCGGAGGGGCTGGGGTGCCTGCGCGTGGGCCGCCGCCGCGATCAGCAGGCAGCATAGGCACACGGCGGCTCGCATCCCGTCAATCCTTGCGACCCGGCCGCGGCCTGTCAAGCAAAAGCCCGCGTGATCAAGCCACGCAAAATCAGGCTACGCTTAGGCCATGCGGGCCGGCGGGCGGATCTGGATCCTGGTCGGGATACTCGGCGCGATCGGCGCCGGCGTCACGATCGCCCACGCCCAGCAGATTTGGGCCGGCGGCTTTGGCGGGCGGACCCCGCCGCGCTTCCCCACGGCCACCAGCTTCGACGGCAGCTTCAATTTCTGCCGCGTGATGTTCCGCAGCGATCGCCGCGAGAAACAGGGCTGGGCCACCGACTACCCCGGCGCCGACATCAACTTCAGCGTGCGGCTGGCGGAGCTCACCAAGGTTCGCGTGAAGAGGGCGAACATCGGCACCGCGGACGAGGTGCCCGACGCTGTGGTGGTCCGGCTCACCGACGACGCGCTGTTCCAGTGTCCGTTCATCTTCATGGAGGATGCCGGCACGGCCCGCTTCAGCGACGCCGAAGTAGACCGCCTGCGCGACTACCTGATGAAGGGTGGCTTCCTGCTGGTCAGCGACTACCACGGCAGCTGGGCCCGCGAACAGTTCGACTCGGAGATTGGCCGCGCCCTCCCCAGAGCCCGCTACCCCGTTGTCGACCTGTCGCCGCCCGGCCATGCCCTCTGGCGCACGATGTTCCCGGTGGCGACGTTGCCGCAGATGGCGTCGATCAACACGTGGCGGCGCACCGACGATGTGCTGGAGCGGTGGAATGAGGACGGCTCGCCACCGAGCGCGCGTGGGGTTGCCGACGAGCAGGGCCGGCTCATGGTCGTGATGATCCACAACACCGACATGCCCGATGCCTGGGAGCGCGAGGGCGAAGACAGCGAGTACTTCTTCCGCTTCTCGCCGGAGGCCTATGCCGTGGGCATCAACATCCTGCTCTACGCCATGACCCATTGACGGGTCACGGCGCGGCTTCGGCGCCGGGGGGAATGCGGAACGGCGCCACCGGAATGCGCTCGTAGCGCACGTCGACAATCTCCAGCTGTTCCGTCCCGCCGGGTGCGCGCAGCACCACGCGCTCGCCGGGCCCTTTCTTCATCAACGCGCGGGCGAGCGGCGACACCCAGCTGATGTGATCGCGGCCGAGGTCCACCTCGTCTGCGCCGACGATGCTGACTTCGCGTTCGGTGCCTTCGCCATTCACGTAGCGCACCGTGGCGCCGAAGAACACCCGCGCCGCCGCTTGCTTCGGTCGTGGCGCTTCCGGATCAACTACCTCTGCCGCATCGATGCGTTTGGTGAGAAAGCGGATCCGGCCATCGATCTGCCGCAGCCGGCGCTTGCCGTACTGGTAGTCGGCATTCTCGCTGCGATCACCGTTGCTGGCCGCCCAGGTCACGACCTTCGTCACCGCCGGCCGTTCGCGGGTCAACAGAAACGCGTGCTCGTCCTTCAGCCGCTGCAGGCCGCTCGGCGTGATGTAGTTCTTCACCCGCACCGCCGGCGCATCGAGATCGGGCTTTCTCCTGGAGCCTTTGTACATGCGACCTACCCATTCAATCACGACGTGCTGGCGGTTCCGCCACCGCCCCGGCCAACACGGCTGCCAGCGTCGCCTGATCGATGTTGCTGCCCGTCAACACGAGACCGACCCGCTGGCCGGCCAGTTCGCTGGTCAGTGCGCATAGTCCGGCCGCCCCGGCCCCCTCGCACAGGTTGTGCGTGCATCGCAGGCAGGTTCGAAGGGCGTCGGCAATGGCGCGCACGCTCACCAGATCGGCCCCGAAGCCGCGAATGGCGGCCTTCGTGTCGGGATGGTTCTGGAGGGGCACGGGCTCGCATCAACTCCAGAGTTCTATCGCAAGCGGGAGGCCGAGCAGGCCCAGAAGCACACCGAGGACTCCGGATCAGATGTAATCCGGCATCCCAAAGATCTCCAGAAACATGGAGAAGGTCAGCACAATCATCAGCAAGTCGTTGTTGAAGGTCTGATTGATGGTGAAGCCCGGCTGCGCGTATCGCGTCTTGAGCCGCTCTACTGCCTCTGGATTAAAGTATCCCCGCTTCTTGATGTACTCGTACGAAAGTAGTTCGCGTACCCAGGCGGGTCCTTGGTCAAGCAGGGCCGGGCTGCCCGGCGCTACAAAGGCAAATTTCCGCCTGTCTGTCACCACAGCTGGCACATAGCGCCCAGCCAAACGCTTGAGCAGCTGCTTTTCTTTGTCGCCCTTCAACAGCAGAGCCGGTGCCAGAGTGCGGGTGAACTCCACCACTCCCGGGTCCAGAAAAGGATAGCGAGCTTCTACCGAGTGGGCATACGCCACTCGGTCCCCATGGTCGGCCAGCAGGTGGTCAGCCAGGCGCAGTTTGAAGTCCACATAGGACCGCTGGTGCAGCGGGTGGCGGCCGCGCAGCTTGTCCCGGTCCACGAGCTCGTGGCCGGTGCAGTCGAACTGATCCAGCTGCGCCACCACCCCCTCAGCGTAAAGCGCCTCACGGACCTGACGAAATTCATGCAAATCGCGCTCGTAGTGGAAGTTTCGGTCGCCCCACAATCGCTCGCGAACCTCCCTCTCCAGTTGGGCCTCCAATTCGCCTTCTTGCTCAAAGTCGGCGCGTGTGGTGTCGAGGCGGTAGCCGACATATCCGGCAAAGAGTTCGTCAGCCCCCTCCCCGGTGAGGACAACCTTCAGCCCACTCTGGTGGACCATGGCCGAAAGAGCCAGAGAACAGGTGTTGTAGGAATCCTTCAGCGGAGACTCCGCCCGCTCTACCGCTTGCCATAGCCGTTGGCCAATATCAGCCGCTTGAAAGACATACTCATGATGCGTGGACCCGAGATGAGCGGCCATCAAGTGCTGATAGACACGTTCATCGATCCGGGGGTCGTCGAAGCCGATCGAAAAAGAGTGGCGCTGCTCAGCACTAAGGCTCTTGATTAGTCCGGCAATGAGGGACGAGTCCAACCCGCCGCTCAGGTAGAAGCCCACCGGCACATCGGCCTGCAGCCGGTACGCGACTGCCTGGCGAAGTTTTTCCTCCAGCTCCTCAATGCAAGCTGCCTCATCAGCCGGAACCCTCAACTCACTGCTGGGCGGGTAAACCAGATCCCAGTACTCAACGAGCTGGCTGCCCTGCTGGTCTACCAGCAGGTAATGACCGGGCTTCAGGGACCGGATGCCGGCGAAAAGCGTCCGCGGACTAACCAGTCCAGGAAAACAGAGCATCTGGTCCAAACCCGTCAGGTCGACCTTAGGCTCTACTCCGGGATGCTTAAGAAGGGCTCGGATCTCAGAGGCAAACAGCCACTGTCCTTGGGTCTCGGTGTAAAACAGAGGAGCAATGCCGACATGGTCACGAGCCAGCAGAAGGCGATCTTGTCTTCGGTCGTACAGCGCCAGGGCGAATTGCCCGTTCAGGCCGGCCAGAAATCCGCAGCCTTGCTCCTCGTAGAGGTGAACCAGCACCTCCACGTCGCAGGCTGACCTGAACCGGTGCCCTCGGGCCAGCAGGCCCTGCCGCAATTCACGGTAATTGAAGATTTCTCCATTACAGATGAGGGCGATGGAACCATCCTCGCTGAAGAAGGGCTGGTTGGCTTCTGCGGAGAGATCCATGATGGCAAGTCGGCGAAACCCGAAGCCGAGGCCTTTCTCGAGGTGGATGGCGTGGTCATCCGGACCGCGCAAAGCCAAGGCCGCGCTCATCGCGGCCAGAGCGCCTGGATCGATGTGTCCATGCCCGCCTGGAGCGAAGATACCGGTGATGCCGCACATTGCCTTAGAAATCTCCGCTCAGCTCTTGCAGCGACCGGTCGAAGTCTCGTTGCTCTTGCCGCCCCTCGGCGCCAAGCAACTGCTCCCGTAACCCTTCCAGTGTCTGGGCTGGATCCGTGGCCAGTATCTCCAGAACCTGACGCAGCTCAACTGCGCGCTTGGCCATGGTCTGCGCGGTGAACAAGGCTTCGTCGTACTCGACGAGGATCTCCAGGGTGCCCTTGTCGTGATCCTCTTGGAACTCCACGTTCAGATCGAGCTTGCAGCCGGTCCGGCAATCAGCAAATTTTGAAACGCGCAGACCCTCCAGACCCAGAACGCCATGATCGGTGTTGTGCAGGATGAGCATGGCCCCAAAGACAGGATGGCGGCTCTCGTCTCTGGTCAGGCCCAGGTCCTCGACCAGCCGATCAAACGGATACTCCTGGTGTTCAAAGGCTTCGGTGACTCCTTGGCGCACTTGCGCCAGCATCTCCGCTAGAGAGTCAGTTGGCCGCAACACAGAACGCAGGGGCAGCATATTGATGTAGCAGCCGATCTGCTGTTCTAGTTCTGGATGAGTGCGACCAGCAACTGGCGTACCCACAATCAGCTCATCCTGACCTGACCAATTCCACAGCCAGCTCGTCACTGCTCCCAACAGCGCTATAAACAGCGTGACTCTCTGCGACCGGCACTGTTCCTGCAGCGCTGCCACGGTCGCCCGTTCTAGAACCATGAGACTCGTTGCACCTCGTCCTCCCTGGACCGGCGGTCGCGGTCGGTCCGTGGGCAGGTTCAGCACCGGCAATTCTCCGGAGAGTCTGGTCTGCCAATACCTCCGAGCCGCTTCCCCGCCCGCCTGATTCTGCCAGGCAGCCCAATCTCGGCACTGAAGCTTCAGGTCGGGCAACGGGCTGGGCTCTGCGTGCAGTTGGGCACGGTAGACAGCCTCCAGCTCCCTGAACATCACGGCCATCGACCAGCCGTCAAAGATGATGTGGTGGGCATTGAAAAAGAGCACATGGCGGTCGGCTGCCAGGCACAGCAGTTCGGCCCTGACGAGCGGCCCCTGCGCCAAGTCAAAGGGCTTGGGGGCCGCCTGCTGTATCCAGGCACGAGCGGCGAGATCCGGGTCCTGCTCTGTGCTCAGATCGGTTCTTGTCAGAATCGGCGCCCACGCGCCTCCCACACGCTGCCGCGGTGTCCCATAAACCAATGCGAAGGTGGTCCGCAGGGATTCATGGCGCTCGACCACGAGGGCGATGGCCCTCTCCAGGGCTGACACCCCCAGTTCTCCCTCCAGTAGCAGGGCGCCGGCGATGTTGTACTGCTGGGAGGCGCCGCGCACCTGGTCAATGATCCACAGTCGTTTTTGGGCGTGTGACAGTTCGTAGTCTTGCTGGTCCGGCAGCTTGGGCACGGGTTCCGCCGAGCGCTTGTTTCTGCCAGCCAATGCTTTGGCCAAGCCAGCCACCGTCGGCGCGTTAAACAGAGCACTCAGCCCCAAGTCCACTCCCAGGCGCTGGTGAATTCGGTTCACCACTTGGACGGCCTTCAGACTGTGCCCACCAATGGAGAAGAAATCATCGTGGATACCGATTCCCTCTCGGTTCATGACCTCGTGCCAGATCTTCAGCACTTCGGTCTCCAGCAGGCTGAGCGGCTCCGGGGCTGCCGCACGTGCCACTGGAATTGACGGCGCCGGCAGGGCCCGGCGGTCCAGTTTTCCATTGGCGCTCAGAGGCAAAGCGGGGAGCACGGTCAGATGAGCGGGGATCATGTGGCTCGGTAGATACGCAGCCAGGTGCCGGCGTACAACATCGAGATCCACGTTTTCCCCGGCCACTACATAGGCGACGAGGACGGCCTCACCACTTAAGTGTCTAAGCGCAACGGCCGCCTCACGCACTCCGGGGCAGACACGCAGGCACTGCTCCACCTCGCCCATCTCGATGCGATAGCCGCGCACCTTGTCCTGCTCGTCCGCTCGTCCCAGATATTCCAAGCTGCCGTCAGGGAGCCAGCGGCCACGGTCACCACTGCGGTAGAGCCGGCTACTCGTCCACCGGGGGTCGGTGACAAACCGCTCGGCCGTCAGCGCCGGATTGCCGTGATATCCGCGAGCCAATCCTGCGCCGCCGATGTACAGCTCCCCGACCACACCGATCGGGGCAAGACCCCCGTCTCGGTTCAGAATTGCGATCCGAGTATTGGCAATGGGCTTCCCGATGAGTATGCGACGCCCCCCTGGCTCCAACCGGCAGGCGGCGCAGCCCACTGTGGCCTCGGTGGGGCCATACTCGTTGTAGACCTCCATCCTAGGATTCAACTGATGCAGGAGTTCCACATGCTCAGGCAGCACCGCCTCCCCGCCCAGAATGGCCACCTGCACATTGGTCAGCTGCAGCCCAAGCTCGCGCGCCAGCAACAGGTGCGACGGTGTGATCTTCACGGCATTTACTTCGGTCTGCGGATCAAAGACCTGGCGCAATACCTCGTCCGGCCCCAGCCCCGACGAGAAGACCCGCAGGCTTCGTCCGCGGGTCAAGGGACAGAAGATACTGGTCACGGTCAGGTCAAAAGACAGCGGCGTATGCAGGGCGAAGTTACCGATCGGCCTCTCGCCGAAATAATGGCGGTCAGCCCACTGCACGTAATTGGCCAGGCTGCCCGTGCTGATCGCGCAGCCCTTCGGCTTTCCGGTGGACCCCGACGTGTAGAGCAGGTAGGCCAGGTCTTCGGGCGCACCAGTGCTTTGGAGGTCAGCGCTGCGGCGGCTGGTTGCCCGGCTGATCTCCACTACGTCACAATCCCACAGCGCTGGCACCGTTGCGTCCGACAGGACCAGTCGGCAGCCGCTGTCGGCGGCCATATACCGCAGTCTCTCGACGGGATAGGCTGGGTCGAGCGGTACATACGCGCCACCAGCCTTGAGCACTCCGAGAAGGGCGATCGGCACCCAGACCGATGGCTCCAGGTGTATACCCACAAACGTCCCGCGGTCTACGTCGTACTGCTCGCGCAGGAAGTGGGCCAGGCGATTGGCCTTCCGGTTGAGTTCTGCGTAGCTCAGTTCACCTTCAGGGCCAATCACAGCCACGGCTTCTGGACAGCGCGCCACTTGCGCAGCGAAAAGCTCCAGCACTGAGGCAGCGGGGAAATCTACGCGGGTGTCGTTAAATTCTGCCAGCAGGCGATGGCGCTCCTCGGCCGGGAGCATCTCTATCTCGCCCAGTGTTTGTTGGGGATCAACGACTAGAGCGTCGAGGATCTCGGCAAAGTATCTGGCGAAACGAGCGATGGTCTGCGGAGCGAACAAGTCAGTCCGGTACTCAAAATTCAGGCACAGGACGCCCTCCTGCTCGACAATATCAAGGTTCAGATCGAACTGGCATGCCTTCTTGTTCGGCGCACAGGGTGAGATGGCGAGGCCGCCGAGGCGCAGCACCCGGGCGTCCGCCTGCTCATAGGTGAAGAGTGTGTCGAAGAGTGGCTGGCGGCCAGTGTCCCTGGCGACCCCTAGCTTTTCCACCAACCGCTCAAAGGGATAGTCGGCCCGGGCATAGGCTTCCAGGCAGACCTGCTTGACCTGGTTCAGATACTCGGCAAACCGTACTGTCCCCTTTGGCTGCAGCCAGAGGGGAAGGGTAGTGGCTGTCATGCCCAGCAGACGGGAGAACTCCCCGTGGTGCCGCCCGGAAGTGACCGTGCCCACTATCAGATCGTCCTGACCAGTGAGCTTGTGGAGCAGGACCCCGTAGACCGACAGCAGCACCATGTAAGGAGAAGCGTGTAACCGCCGGGACAGCTCGCGGATGCCCTCGGCCGGATGGCGAGCCGCATAACTGGCCCCGGCGAACATGGTCTGCTTCGGCCGGTGAAAATCCAGGGGCAACTCGAGGCGCGGCAGCTCGCCTCCCAGCTTAGCCAGCCAGTAGGATTCCTGGGCCGCACAGTCAGGGCTTTGGAGAAATCCCTGCTGCCAGCGCACGTATTCCCGGTACTGGACCCCGGGGGGCGGCAATTCCGCCCCCTGATAGAGGGCCATCAGCTCCTGGAAAAGGACATTGAGCGAGATGCCGTCAAGTGCGATGTGATGGGTGTCCATCAACAACAGATGTCGCGCTGGCCCCAACTCCACAACCTCGGCCCTGACCAGAGGCGGCTGGTGAAGGGCAAAGGGCCGGATGAAGGCGCTCAGTAATTCGGCCTCCTCCCCTTCGCGTCCCGACCGGCGGGTGAGCGCAAAGGCGGCCTGCGCGTGGACTCGCTGAATCAATTGGTCTTCGTGGAGTTCAAAGCCGGTGCGCAGGCTCTCGTGGCGATCGACAACGTGCTGACCGCACGCCTTCAGTCGCTCCACGTCCAGTTGCCCCTCTACCAGCCAACCGCCGGATAAATGGCAACTCAGTTCCCCGCCCTCCAGCTGGCTGAGCACATACATGCGCTGCTGAGCCGAGGACATGGGAAAGGCGGCTGCCGGGGTCAGAGGTTTTCCGCCCTGCCAAAAACCGGCGGCCAGCATCTGCTGCACGCTCTCCCGTACGGCCGCAACAATCCGCTCGACGTCGGCATCGGTGTGCGCCGTGGACAAAAAGCAGATGCGCCGTTCCCAGGTGTACACGCCCTGTTCCATCAGCAGATGGAAAAACAGATCCAGCTCCAGAGGTTTGAGCACACTGCTGTACTGGCCGTAGGACTCGAAGCGGAACTGCGAGCCAAAGTGCACCACGCGCATGGGGACACCCGCCTCGGCAAAGAACGAGTCCAGGGTATTGGCCAAACGTTCCATGCGCAGGTTGACCTGCTGCTGAAGCGCTGGCCCCTGGTCGCGCAGATGCTGCAGGGCCGCCCGAGCACTGGCCATCGTCAAGGGATGCTTACAAAAGGTGCCACCAAAGAAGGTGGTCTGGGCCGAGGGTACGGAATCATCCCCATACTGCCACCACCCTCCGTCGATGCCATCGAGGTATCGGGACTGGCCCGCCACGATGCCGATAGGCAGGCCTCCCCCGACGATTTTGCCGTACACCACCAGGTCCGCATGAATTCCAAAATGGGCCTGGGCTCCGCCGGGGTGAATACGGAAACCAGTGATCATCTCGTCGAAAATCAGGGCCACGCCCAGTTCCTGGGTCAGGGCGCGCAACTGATGTAAAAACTCTCGGGGCTGCAGGTCAGGCCTTCGGCTCTGCACTGGTTCTACCAGGACTGCTGCCAACTCTCCGGCGTGCGCCCTGATGGTACTCAGGGCCTCTGGCATCCCGTAGTTAAGCACCAACAGGTCGTTCACCATTCCTTGGGTGACGCCCGGGGCGAGGGGGTAGACCCCGTCGGCATCAGCCACCCCCAGTATCACTTCCGAGTTGCCATGATAGGCGCCGGCAAAGATGGCGACCTTCAAGCGTCCGCTGACGGTGCGCGCCAGGCGCAAGGCCGTACTCACCGCCTCTGAGCCCGTGTTGCAGAAGGTCACTCGCTCAGTGCCAGTCATCTCGATGACCAGCGAGGCCACCTCGCCAGCCAGATCATTCTGCGGCGCCAGTTCGAACCCTTCCTGCAGTTGTGCCTGAATCGCCTCGACAACAAAGTCAGGCCGGTGGCCGAAATAGCTCACCCCGTAGCCCATGGCGATGTCGATGTATTCGTTGCCGTCCACGTCCCATAAGCGGGCGCCTTCGGAGCGCGAGGCGACAATGGGGTAAGCAATTTCCTTGAGGATTCGGCGGAAAGACAGGGAGTTCACCCAATCGGCCAAGTGGCGACGGTGCTTCTGGCTGTACGCTCTTGACCCGGCCGTTTTGCGGGTATAGCGGTCGATCAGTTGCTGGATGAATTCCCGTTGCCCCGGCGCAAGCCCCTCATCATCGTCTAACTTCATGAAGCGGAAATTTAACGGCGCGCGCTTTGGCTTTGCTGCGAACTCAGGTACGGGCGATGGTCTTTCCCTGTCGACCCCGCCCCGCAACATCTCGAGCTGCCGATCCATTAACTCCCTCATGGACCGGAGTTGAAGTGCGATGACCCGCTCCACTGCATTCTCTCCAGCACGTGTCCCTTCGCTCTGCGGGGACAGCGGCAAGAGTTGCGCCTCCTCGACTGCCGGCGCCAGGCGGGCGATCAACCCTGCGACACTGGTGAGCGAGGTGGCCCCTTGAAAGAACAGTTCCAACGGGATCTGGACTGCAAAACGCTTCTCGAAGAGCTGCCGTGTTTCCGACAGCATCAGCGAATCTAGACCCAGTGCAAAGAGATCCGCATCCACGTCAAGGGCCCCAGCATCGATGCCGCTCACCTGCTGAATGATTTCTTTCAGGCTATCCAGAATTTCGGCGGCATTGTTTTGGAGTCCGTCCCTGGGAGGCATATTCATATTCATATTCAGTGCTACCGGGAGATTCACCAAGGGAGAGGGCTCTGGTTGGCGTGGGATGGCTGCCTGACGTGAGGGGGCAATCCAGTGACGCTGGCGCTCGAAAGGGTAGGTGGGAGCGGCCACCTTGCGCTTCTTCCAGGGTCGGTGAAAACCCTCCCAGTCCAGGTCTACGCCGTGCGTATAGAGTTGGCCCGCGCTGGATAAGATGTCCTGCCAGTTGTTGCCGCTCTGGCGGAGAGAGGATACGAAGAGACCGTGTCCCAACGTGTGCCGAGCCAGCGGCCCCAGCACTGGCCTGCCTCCTAATTCGACAAAGATCTCGGCGCCCGCTGCAGCCAGAGCCTGGACCCCTGCTCCGAAACGCACGGGCTCGCGCAACTGGCGACACCAGTACGCTGCGCCAAACTCAGTCTTGGCTGCCAACTGCCCGGTTGTATTAGCGGCCAGAGGCAGGCGCGGCGCAGCGTATTGGACTCGAGAAGCCGCGGCCTGGAAAGGGGCCAGCATTGGCTCCATCAATGCTGAATGAAAGGCGTGGGAGACCCTCAGGAGCGTGGTGCCGATACCCCGCTCTTCCAAATGTCGGCACAACTGCTCTACTGCCCTAGTCTTGCCAGATACAGTCAGGCTACCCGGGGCATTGTAGGCGGCAATTTCCACATCGCTGGACAAGAGCGGCCCCACCACTTCCTCGCCAGCTAGTACCGCGGCCATGGACCCGCCCGGAGGCAGGGCTTGCATCAATTGAGCACGCAGCGCCACCAGGGGGATGGCCTCTTCCAGGCTGAAGACCCCTGCGACGCATGCAGCGGCGTATTCGCCGATGCTATGGCCAGCCGCCAGCTCGGGTACCACGCCCCACGAGCGCCAGAGCTCGGCGAGCGCGTATCCGATTGAAAAAATCACGGGCTGGGTGTACTGAGTCTGGGCCAGCATTTCCTCACTCGCCTGCGCTCCGTAGAGCAGGTCCATCAAAGAACGATCAAGATGGGGGCGAAAGAGAGCCTCGCAGCGCTCCAGTGTTTCCCTGAAGACGGGATGGTGCTCGTAGAGCTCTTGTCCCATGCCCACGTATTGAGCGCCCTGTCCGGTGAAGAGAAAGGCAACCTTGCCGCGCGCTGCGCCAGCAGGGCCTGCCCAGAGGCCAGAGACCTGCTCACCACGCACGTGGGCCTCCAGTCGGTGGCCCAGCTCCTTGAACTCGGCTCCCACCACCGCCAGCCTGCTGCTGAAGTGGTCCCGCCCGGCATGCGCCGTATAGCTCAGGTCCGCCAGCTTGATCGGCCGTCCGCTCCCCAGGTAATCCCGGTAGTGGCCCGCCAGTTCACGCACTGCCTCCTTGCTCTTCGCCGAGAGGCAGAGCAGGTGCACGGGCGGTTCACTGCTTTCGTCTTGCTCTTCGAGTGGCGGGGCTTCTTCGACGATAACGTGGGCATTGGTCCCCACAAAGCCGAAGGAACTAACTCCAGCCAGACGGCGGCCGAACCCTGCCGGCCAGGGCTGTCCGTCTGCCACTACCCGCACCGGCAAGCTCTCCCACGGCAGATGAGGATTGGGCCTCTGAAAATGCAGGTGGGGCGGGATCTGGCCTTCTTGCAGGCTCAGCACCACCTTGATTAATCCGGCGATGCCAGCAGCAGCCTCGAGGTGGCCGATATTCGTTTTAACTGATCCGATGAGCAGTGGCTCTGCGTTCGAATGCCCCTCGCCGTACACTGCTGCCAGGGCCCCCACCTCAATGGGATCTCCTAAAGGCGTGCCCGTGCCGTGCGCTTCAACGTAGCTCACATGGCCGGGTTCAACTCCGGCATTTTGCAGAGCCTGGCGCAACACGGCCTGCTGCGCCGGTCCATTGGGCACGGTCAGTCCCCCGCTTGGCCCGTCTTGGTTCACGGCTGAGCCGCGAATGACCGCCAGAATCCGATCCTGCGCGACCACCGCGTCAGACAGCCTCTTGAGCACGACGATGCCGCATCCCTCGCCGCGCCCATATCCATCAGCTTGGGCATCGAAAGTCTTGCAGCGGCCGTCAGGCGCCATCATCCGCGCCCGGGAGAAGGCGATGCTGTTCTGAGGAGCCAAGATCAAGCTGACCCCACCAGCCAGAGCAAGATTTATTTCTCGGAGGCGAAGGCTTTGACAGGCCAAGTGGACGGCGACCAGAGAGGAGGAGCAGGCCGTGTCCACCGCCAGGCTCGGCCCATTGAGTCCCAGGAAATACGAAAGACGTCCAGCGGCCGCGCTTAGCGAATTGCCGGTGGCGTGGTAGGCGTCGATTCGCTCAAAATCCTCAGTGCCCTGCTGCAACCAGACGTAGTCGCTCGTGCCGATGCCCGTGAAGACCCCGGTGGCCGAGCCTTGTAAGTGCGAGGCAGGTAGCCCCGCGTCTTCCAGGGCCTCCCAGCTCACCTCGAGAAGCAGCCGCTGTTGCGGATCCAGGCTCATCGCCTCACGTGGCGTGGTGGCAAAGAAGGCCGGATCGAACCCATCCACCTGGCTCAGAAACCCGCCGGATCGGGTGTACATCTTGCCCGGTGCGTCCTTGTCGGCGTCGTAGAAATAATCTGCATCCCAGCGGCTTGCCGGTATCGGCCCGATGGCATCGCGCCCTTCGCGCAGCAGCTCCCAAAAGCGCCTGGGATCCAGAGCACCGCCGGGAAAGCGGCAGCCCATGCCGACGATCGCGATGGGCTCGGCACGCAAGAGTTCCAGACTGGGCTCCATTTTCTGGGCCGCCAGGGCGAGCTTCATCGAAGAAATTCCGGCGAGGCGCGAGCGAGCAGATGTCATTTAATTATTTTCCTCTTAGTGCTTTCTGCACGTCGCTCTCTGACAGCTCATCTAGTCCCTCTATATACACAGCCAGTGCATCCGGCACTTCGCCCGCCGCTACGGCGGTATCGCGTGGTGGCGCTTTCAGCACCAGATCGGCGAGATACCCTACTAAAGCCTCAACGGTTGGGTAGTCGAAAATCACGGTCGCCGGGAGGGCATGCCCCATGCTGAGTCGAAGGCTATTCGCCAGCTCCAGGGCCATTAGCGAGTCCAGCCCGAGGTCAAACAGTCGCTGACCTGTGCCGATTTGCGTCGAACTCGGCATCTCAAGAATGCGGGCTACTTGCGCACGCACGTAAGATCTAAGCCGCTCCTCCACTGCCTGCCGGTTTGGTTCACGCTCAAGTTCCTCACGCAAGGTTTGCACCACGCGGGCTGGCGCCGACGACCCTTTCTCGTCGAACGCGGCGAGAAACGCCGGCGTCTCCGCGAAGTTTTGGAGATAGCGGGGCCACTCGGCGACGAATATCGCGGCCTGTGCCAATCCGGCTTCTAGGGCGAGCTTCAAAGCCTGCAGTGCAGAACCTGGTGACAGGGCCCGCACGCCTCGCTCCTCCTGGTCGAACCCGGAGGCCATGCCAGCCCCCTCCCAGGGACCCCAATTAACGGCCAATCCGGGCAATGCCTGCGCCCGGCGTAGATGCATTAGGCCGTCCATGAACGCGTTGGCCGCCGCATAGTTGCCCTGACCCGCGGCGCCCATGATGGCCACGGCCGACGAAAAGCAAACAAAGAAATCCAGTCGCTGCCCATGGGTTGCGACATGTAGATTCCAGGCCCCCGCAACCTTCGGACTCAAGACCTTGGCAAAGCGCTCCCAAGTCTGGTGCTGCAAAACCCCGTCCTCCAACACCCCGGCGGCGTGAATAATCCCGCTCAGCGGCGGCATCCCTTCCTTAATCAGGCTGATGACCTGGCGCACATCAGCTTCGACGGAGACATCTGCTTGGACCACGCGCACCTGAACCCCTTGGCCCTCGAGGTGAACGATGGACTGACGAACTTCGTCTGAGCCGAGGCCTCGGCGACCACACAGCACTAGGTGCTGGGCCCCCAGCTCGGCCAGCCACTGAGCCACTCTTATGCCCAGCGCGCCCAACCCACCCGTGATCAGATAAGTCCGGTCGCGCTGAACGGAAAGCCTTCCTTCCCGCGAGACAACCAATCTCCGCTCTTCCTCCCGGACTTGGGTCAAGCGGGCCACGTAGCGCCCGCTCTGGCGCCAAGCCAACTGACTCTCTTTGCCGTCGGCGCAGATTTCCTCCCATGCCGATCGTGGATTCCCCCCTTCCGGGTCCAAATCGAGCAAAGTACAGCGCAGCGCGGGATATTCAAGAGCAATCGTGCGACCTAGTCCCCAGAGAGACGCCTGCGCGGCATCGATCTCTATCGGGACTGGCCCAGCGGGTTGGGCTCCCCTAGTCACCACCCAGAGCCTGGGCACCTCGGAGATCCGCTGCCTTCCCAGTGCCTGTACCAAATGCATGGTTCCACCGCAGCTTAAGGCGAGTTCCGCCTGCAAAGACTGGGGGGTCAATTCCGGTGCGAAAGTACTATCGAGGCCCCACAGCTGCACCACTCCCTTCAGGCCCTCTGCCCCGGCGCATTCCCCGAGCAAGCGATCAAAATCCTCTGTCGCTTCAGCCCGCACCTGGTAGCGATCAGCTGCTAGCAGTGCGTAGTTTTCTCCGGCAGAAGCCAGCGTCACACTGTCGCCGCGCTTTTGGAGGAAATCGGCCAGCTCCTGGCCTGCGCCCAGCGTGTCACTCAGGATTAGCCATCGACCGGGCTTGGTTGGGTCAGCTTCGGGAGTCCCCAGTGCCGGCTGCCAGGAGACTTCGTAACTGTTGGCCGATTCGGTAGTGATGCCTTGGGAGGTCGCTCGCCTGAAAGCTGCACCTTTGGCGTGCAGCACGACTTCCCCCTCAGAACTGAACAGGGACAGGTCTGCCCGCCATGACTTTTCACTGCTCTCCAGCCGGCGCACGTGGACCCATCTGCAGGTTTGCGGAGACTGACGCCACTCCAATTGCTCTATACCGACAGGCAGATACGGTCCCTCTTCAGCGGGCAGTAAAATGGCTGAGGCTTGGAAGCAGGCATTAAGAAGGACGGGGTGTAGCAGATAATCGGCGGCCCCTGCACACAAGTGCTCCGGTAGAACCAAGCGAGCGAGCACTTCGTTTTCACCGCGCCAGAGCTGGTCGATAACCTGAAAACTTGGACCGTATTCAAGCCCCTGCCTTCGCCACCATGCGTAGAGATCGGCGACGGCCACCTCGGCACTGCAGGATTTGCGCAGATGTTCCACGTCCAGGGGCGCGAGAGCCGCTCGGTCTTCATGCAGTTTCGCCTTGGCATGCAGGACCCACTCCTTGGCGCCCGCGATGCGGCTCGACACCTGCAGCGTTCCACTTTGTCCCTCTTGGGGAGTGAGAACCAGCTGGACCGTGCTGAACTCGCTCTCGGACAAGGTCAACAGCTCAAGCATCTCCAAGTCCCTGATGCACAGCGCCTGAGAGCTGGTGAAGTGACGGCTTGCTGCCAGCATCATTTCCACTAATGCGGAGACGGGCAGTACTGGCACGCCCCGGAGTCGATGGTCGCTCAGGAAGGCTGGAACAGCAGCGCTTAGCTGCGCGGCGAACTGCAGCTGCTCGAGTGGCGAACTCAGCCGCTGGCCGAGCAGCGGATACGTCTTTTCCACAGCCGGGCTTAGCGGTACCGGACGCGGCGCGACATCCACCCAACAGCGCTGGTGCTGGAAGGGGTAGACCGGCATCGAGATCTTGCGCCGCAAGTAATCTCGGTCAACACCTCGCCAGTCGATCATAACTCCCCGCACGTAGAGTTCGCCAAGAGAGGTGAGCAGTTGTTTTAACTCGCTCTGGCCAGAGCGGAGAGAGGGCACCAATGCAACGGCTTCGGCAGATACTCCTCGGGCGTCGAAGCACCGGTCGATCAGGGTCGACCCAGGGCCGATCTCCATGAACACCTTAACTCCCTGTTCGTTCAGGGTGGAGACACTCTCTTCGAAGCGTGCGGGTCGGCCCACATGGCGAACCCAGTACGCTGCGCTGGCGATTTCGTCATCGGCCAGCCGGCCTGTCACGTTGGAGATCAGGCGCAGCACGGGCTGGCGATAAGAGATGCTGTCTGCCACCTGGCCGAACGCCTTCAGCATCGACTCCATGAGCGGCGGGTTGAGGGCGTGCGAGACGCTTCGCCTGTCAAGCTCACTGCCATCCGCCGCTAGCCGCCGACCAATTCCTCGAATCGCGTCGCTCTCTCCCGGTCCTTCAGCATCGATTGGGCGATGACGTGCCTCCATTGAAAATGGCGCCGTACTATTGAAGCCCTCCTGATACGCGGTGGCCCATCTTTCTGCACGGCCCTCGTCTGCCCGTACCTCGGCCGAGATGCCACCCTGAGAAAGCGCAGCCATTAGTCGTCCGCGAGCGGCGACAAGCCGGAGCCCATCCCTCAGGCTGAAGACTCCGGCAACACAGGCCGCTGCCACTTCACCCACACCGTGCCCGACCAGCACATGCGGGTGGATCCCCCAGCTACGCCAGAGCATCGCCAGCGCATACTCAATCACAAAGAGCGCAGGCTGGGTGTACTGTTCCTCATCCAGCCGTTGGGCGCTTTCTTTGCCGGTGGAGTGCATGATCTCCAGCACGGATTGGTTTACTTCCGCACGCATCAGGGTGTCGCATTCTTCGAGCAGGCGGCGAAACGCCGGGCAGGCGGCGTAGAGTTCTTTTCCCATGCCGGCATACTGGCTGCCCTGGCCTGTAAAGAGCCACGCGATGGACGGTGCGGTGGGTCCGGCTATCCCCTGCTGCGCGGCGTCGGCATGCTCCCCGGTGGCGATTTGTGCCAGCTGCCGACACAAGGTCTGGACGGAATCAGCCACTAGGCTGAGGCGGTGGTGGAAATGGCTGCGGCCGACACGTGCCGTATGGGTAAAGTCACCCAAGTCGACATCTGGGTGGTCCGCCAAGAAATCCGCATGGCTGCGTATGTAGGCCGCGAGTGCTGCCGCATCCTTGGCTGCCACCGTCAGTAGGTGGAACGAAGGCTCAACTGCGCTTTTCCCCGCGTGACTCTCCGGCGGAGGAGCAGAGACGACCACATGGGCATTAGTGCCGCTGAAGCCAAATGAACTCACCCCGCCGACGCGCGGCAGCTGGGCCGGCCAAGGCGTCAACACAGTGGGCACCTCAACCGGCAGCGATGCCCAGTCGATCTGGGGGCTCGGTGTGCGCAGGTGCATGTGTGGCGGGATCAGACCGTTTTGGACTGAGAGCACCAGCTTGATCAAGCCAGTGACCCCTGCCGCAAACTCTAAATGCCCCACATTGGTCTTGACCGAACCGATGTAGAGCGGCCGCCCCCTCTCAGCAAAGACCTTGCCCAACGCACGCACCTCGATCGGGTCGCCAAGTTGGGTGCCCGTGCCGTGCGCCTCTATGTAGCCGACCTCAGAGGGTTGCACGCCGGCTACAGCCAGCGCACGGCGGACCAATCGTTCCTGGGACGGGCCATTGGGCACCGTCAGCCCGCCGCTTGCCCCGTCCTGGTTGATGGTGCTGCCGCGAACAACGGCCAAGATGCGGTCTCCATCTCGCTGCGCGTCGGCCAGCCGCTTTAGGACTACAATGCCGACACCTTCCCCACGGACATAGCCATTGGCGTCTGCATCAAAAGTCTTGCAGCGCGCGTCTCTTGACAGCATGCCGGCGTTGACAAACATTTCAGTGAAGTCGTCGCCGACGATCACGCTCACGCCGCCTGCAATTGCCGCGCTGCACTCCCCCCGTAGCAGACTCTGGCAGGCCAGATGAATCGCTACCAGAGATGACGAACAGGCGGTATCAAGTGCCATGCTCGGGCCAGTCCACCCGAAGAAATATGACAATCGCCCGGCAGCTGTACTGGGCACGTTGCCGGTCGCCGTGTAGAGGCCTCGTCCCGCCTCGCTGGCCTCCACCAGCTTCAAGTAACCACTGGTGCCGCCGCCGATGAACACGCCGACCTCATGGTTCACCAACTCTGCCGGTACGATCCCGGCATCTTCCAGTGCGTGCCATGCTGTCTCCAGCAGCAAACGATGTGCTGGGTCCATCACCACGCCCTCGCGAGGGGAAACGCCAAAGAACGCCAGGTCAAAGCCATCCACGTGATCGAGGAAGGCTCCTTGTGGCACTTGAGAACCCAGTCGAGACCGATTGTCACGGGCCCGCTGCGCTGACAGCGGGTGCACTGCATCCAAGCCTCGCACTAGCTGGTGCCAGAATGCATCTGGTGTCTCGCTCCCTCCTGGAAGCCGACATCCCATGCCAACAATGGCTATGGATTCGTGGACCGGTGAGGCAGCCGCTGCCAAGGCGCCATTGCTGCGGGGCTGTACTTCAGGGGCTGCATCCAGGTGCAGCTCTTCGAGCAGATGAGGCGTCAGCACCTCCAGGGTTGGATAGTCGAACAGCAGGGTGGAGTGCAGCTTCACATCGAGCTCTTTCTGCAGCTTGTTGCGCAGCTCGAGGGTCATCAGCGAGTCCAGGCCCAGGTCAAAAAACCGGGCGCGCGGCCCGATCGTGGAACCGTTCTGCAGGCCCAGCACGCCGGCTAGCTCCTGCCGCAGATAATCTTCCATGCGCGTCGCACGCTGGTCTGCCTCCAGCTCAGCCAGCGCCAAGCGCAGATCAGGTGGCCGACTCTCAGCGATTTCCTGCCGTCGCAGCCGAGACACTACCGCAACCTGGGCCACCGGCTGGCTTAGCAGGTCGCGGAAAATCTGCCTGCCCTGGCGGGGGGTGATCAGGCGTAGTCCCTGGCGCTGCATCTGACTGCCCAGCTGGGCTGCCATGCCAAGCTCAGCCCACGGCCCCCAGTTGATGCTCAGACCGGGCATCCCCTGGTTACGACGGGCCTGCATCAACCCGTCTAGGAAGCCGCTGGCAGCCGCATAGTTGCTCTGGCCAGGACTTCCCACCAGAGACGCGATGGATGAAAACGCAACAAAAAAATCCAGTTCGAGGTGTTGTGTCAGGAGGTGCAAATGCCAAGCGCCGTCTGCCTTGGGGCGCATGACCCCGCTAAAGCGCGCCGGAGTCTGTGTTGCCAGAGTCCCATCGTCGATCACACCGGCAGCGTGGACGATGCCACGTAGTGGCCCGAGGGCTGCAGCATGGTCGATGAGCGCGCGCGCTGCAGCTGCATCAGACACATCCGCCTGCACCACCTTCACCCGAACACCGTCTGACACCAGCTGAGAAAGCAGCGCACGCTGGGCCTCGGTCCTGATAACGGAGCGCCCAGCCAGCACCAGCTGGCGAGCCCCAGCTGCCGCCAGCTCTTGGGCGATCTGCAGTCCCAGTCCGCCGAGCCCACCGGTGACAACATAGCTCGCCTCCGGCGGGAAAGCTAAAGGTCCGGGAAGGGCAAAGTCGACCACCAGCTTGCCGACATGGCCAGCCTGCTGCATCGTGCGCAGCGCAGCCACCGCTTCACCCGCTGCAAAGGCTGTCACCGGCAGCGCACGCAGCTTCCCTGTCTCCAGGTGGGAAACAATGGACGTCCACAGCCGGTGACCGAGCGCGCGGTCCCGGTCAATCTCCTCACCTAGATCAAATAGAAAATAGGCTGCATCTGGCCGGTGCTGCTCTGCCTGTTCGGCGCCCCAGGCTCCGACCTTCCCAATCTCCACAAAGCGTCCGCCCCGCCCGAGCGCAGCGAAGCTGGCTGGAATAAAGTCACCGTTCAGACTGTTGAGCACCACGTCCGCCCCGTGGCCGTCGGTCAGCGCGCTCACCTGGCCGGTAAAGTCCAGCGTGCGCGAGTTGAGCACCTGCGTGACACCCTGCTGGCGCAGCAACTCCCACTTGCCTGGGCTGGCGGTCGCAATCACTTCAGCGCCCAGCAATTGGGCAATCTGCACCGCTGCCTGACCCACCCCGCCGGCCGCAGCATGGATCAGCACTCGTTCACCTGCCTGCAGCTTCGCCAATTCGACCAGCGCATACCAAGCGGTCAGATAAGCCAGCGGCAAGGCCGCCGCCTTGAGGTCGCTGAGCCCTGCAGGAATCTTTGTCGCTGAATGCGCGGGCAGATAGGCGTATGCCGCAAAAGCCCCCTCTGCGCCCGACACCCCCATCACCCTGTCCCCGTCGGCAAAAGCAGTCACCCCCTCCCCGACCGCGGCTACCACGCCGGCGCATTCCAGACCGAGCCCCACCTCATCGGGATGCTGAATGCCCAGCTTTTCAGCGTAGTAGTCCCGCAGCACCCCAAGGCTGTTGAGCAGGTCGCGCAGGTTTACCCCAGCGGCGGTGACCCGCACTTCGATCTCGCCTGGCCCGGGCTGGCGCCTCACCATCGGCACGTAGCGAAGCGCGTCGAGCGAACCGTACTCACTCAGCCGCAGCCGCATCGGCTGGCCGTCCGCAGACACATGGGGGGTTGCCACGTAGCGCTGCAGACTGGCCTGGTAGCGCTTTCCCCTGCGCCAAGCCACCTGTGCACCGCTTGTCTGTTCGGCTTGTAGCTCCTGTGCTAGCAGCAGGGCTTGTGCCGCCGCGGGCTGGTTGCTCTCAAGGTCCACGAGCACGCAGTTCAGCCGTGGCTCCTCTTGCATCAACGTGCGACCCAGCCCCCAGAGGCTGCCGCCTGCCGCCATGACGGCTGGCTGCGCGGTGTCGCCGACCAAGCACTGCGTCCCTTGCGTCACAACAAAGACCCGGACCTCAAGTGTGGTCGCCAATAGCGCCTGGCTTAACTGCAACAACTCGCTGCAGGATGCGAGAGCAGCCGCCGGCGCGTCCTGCTCGACAACCTCAGCTGTCTGATAGACCAGTCCCACAGACGTGTGGTGTGCCGCGATCTGCTCCAACTGCGCGGTGATGGATGTAAAGTCAGCGGCCGATGACAGGGTCTCGACCTTGGCTAATTCTTTCAGCCGGGCAGCGAACTCGACACTCGCACCAGCCAGCAGCCAGCAGGAGGGAAGGGTGCGGTTCTGGACGGCAGTGGCTGACGGCGACCAGGCAGGCGTCTGCAGCCACTCCTCGTGACGCCGACCCCTCACGCTTTGGGCGGAGGCAGCTCGCATCTGGAGGCCTGAAATCGATAACACCAGAGCGCCCTGGTGATCCAGCAGTTCGATATCCCAGGCGGGCTCGGTGTTGCTGGCTTGAGTGCTGCGCTGCTGCGCATGGCACCACCATGCGTTCCCTTGCGGCTGGCGGTGAACCTGCAGAGCCGCAAGCGCGAAGGGCAATCGCACCGCTCCACGTTCAGATTCAGCTAGGCCCGCCACCTGGAAACACGCATCGAGCAGGCCGGGGTGAACCGCATAATTGCTGGCGTCGGTGACCGCTTCCGGACACACCAGCCTGGCCAGCACCTCGGGCGCTGCCTCGCTGCACCACGCTTCGGCGAGCCAGCGGAACGAAGCTCCCAGTTCCAGCTGTGCGGCGGCCAGACCCGCATAGAACGCCTCCATGGCGATCGGCTGCGCGCACACCTCACGCCATGCCGACAGCACTGCCATCCCGTCTTCAGTAGACCGGCTTGCTTTTTCATCCGCAGCAGCTGACCAGCGGCCAGTCAGGTGGACAGCGCGTTCGTGTCCTTCCTTCCCATCCTCGCCTGGGATGGAACTGACCACCTGGAATTCCTGATCCGCAGCATTGTTGAAGAGCGCGTGCACCGTGCGTTTTTGGCCTGCGGGCACTGTCAGGGCCTGCGGCAGCATGAGGTCTTCCAGAATCCAGTCACTTTTCTCTGAATCGAGCAGGTTGACAGCGCCCAGTGCCAGGGATATCTGGCACGCGCCCGGTGAGACCGCGTCACCGTAGAGCCTGTGCTCGCCCAGCAAGGGCTGCGCCTCAACGCTGAACTCGGTCTCAAACAATGTGGCGTTGAGTTCAGGCGATCGAATCATCCGGTCGAGCAGCGGGTGTAACGGTGCAATGCCCTGCTTGCTCCCGGGCGTCTCGACCCGATAGCTCTGGCGCTGAAAAGGATAGGTGGGCAGGTCAACCTTGCGGCGGACATATTCACTATCAAAACCCTCCCAATCGATTCGCGCCCCCTCTTCGTACAGCCGGGAGAGGCTGTCAAGAATCACCTCCCACTCCGGTCTGCCCGCGCGCAGGCTGGGCAACCAGCTACCCTCCCCGTCTGGCAAGCAGCGCTGACCCATGGCCAAGAGCACTGGCTGCGGGCCTATCTCAATAAAAATCTGGCCGCCTTCCTGGTGGAGCGTCTGCATCCCTTTGGCAAAACACACGGGCTGGCGCGCGTGGCGAGTCCAGTAGTCGGGAACACTCAGGCCTTCTGTTTCCAACTGGCCGCTGAGAGTGGAAACCAGATCCAGACGGGGCGTCGCGAAGTTTACTTGGCCCGCCAAGCGAGCCAAGTCGCTTAGAGCTGGCTCGATCAACGGCGAGTGGAAAGCGTGGGACACCGCGAGCCGCTGACTGCGTACACCCTTGGAGCGTAGAGTCTCCAGCACCTGCTCAAGCGCCGTGGACTCCCCAGAGATCACGGTGTTGCGCGGGCCGTTTAGGGCGGCCAAGGCCAGTCGCCCCTCTAGGCCTTGTAGCAGGGGCGTGACCTGGTCTTCGTCGGCCATCACCATGGCCATCGACCCGCGGATGGCCTTTTCTTGCATCACTTTCGCCCGACCGGCCACGAACTGAAGCCCCAGCTCCAAGCTGAACACTCCAGCGGTCCAGGCTGCTGCGTATTCGCCCACGCTGTGCCCCATCACCATTTCGGGCTCCACTCCCCATGAGCGCCACAGCTCCACTAAGGCGCACTGCAGGGCGAATAGGGCTGGCTGGGCATAAGCGGTCTGCTCAAGGAGCGATCCCTGTCGTGAGGGGCCGTAGATGACCTCCAGTAGGGGCACCTCCAGCTGTGGTCGCAGCAGAGCATCGCACCGGTCCAGCGTGCGACGAAACACCGGCTGAGTCTGGTACAGCTGGCTGCCCACTCCCGCAAGATCCCCGCCCTGGCCGGTGAAGAGAAAGGCCACCCGTCCGGTGCGCGTCGGAACCACTCTGGGCGAGGAGACCAAGCGGTCGCCGAGCGCTCTCGCCGTCTCGCCTACTACCGCCCGACGGCAGCGAAATTGCGAGCGGCCGGTATTGGCCGTGAAACACAGATCCGCCGGGTTTGCCTCTGGATGACCTTTCAGGAACTCCGCGTACTTTGCTACGAGTGCGGCGAGGGCAGCTTCATCTCTGGCTGACAGGGACAGCAGATGCAGGGGCCGCTCCACCGCCGCCAGCACCTTCGATGCAGGCGGCGGGGCTTCCTCGACAACGAGATGCACGTTAGTCCCACTCATGCCAAACGAACTGACGCCGGCGAGGCGCCGCCCATCTGGAGGGGCTGGCCAAGGCGTCAGACGAGTAGGGATGTCGAGAGGCACGTTATCCCACGGAACATAGGGATTGAGTGTTTCCAGATGCAGGTGGGGTGGGATCTGGCCGTGCTGGATGGCCAGCACCACCTTGATCAAACTCGCCATCCCAGCTGCGGCCTCGAGATGGCCGACGTTCGTCTTCACCGAACCGATGGCCAATCGGTTTTCCGCCGCCCGCCCCTCGCCCATCACCCTGTTGAGGGCCAGAACCTCAATCGGATCACCGAGGCTGGTCCCCGTGCCATGGGTTTCCACGTATTGCACCTGATGCGGGGCCACTTCTGCCCGCTCAAGGGCCATGCGGATTACCTGCTCCTGGGCCGGACCACTTGGGGCGGTCAGCCCGTTACTGCGGCCATCGTGATTGATGGCAGAGCCCCGCAGTACGGCGAGAATGTGGTCGCCTTTGGCAACAGCCTCGGACAACCGCTTGAGCACCACCACGCCGCAGCCTTCGGCCCGACCATAGCCATTCGCACGCGCGTCAAAGGCCTTGCAACGCCCGTCAGGGGCCAAGGCTCTCACCTTGGATAGCGCGATGAACGGCTCGGGCGCGAGCATGAGATTTACGGCCCCGACCAGGGCCAAATCGCACTCTCTTTCTCTCAGGCTTTGACAAGCCAAGTGCACAGCGGCCAATGAGGAGGAGCAGGACGTTTCCACCTGCAAGACCGGGCCCCGCAGCCCCAGCAGATAGGCCAGCCGACCGGCAGCCATGGGCCGCACGGTGCCCAGGCTGTTGTAGGCGTCGATACGCCGCCGGTCGCCAGAGTGGATGAGGCGCCCAAAGTCGTCGAAGCCGTAGCCAATAAACGCGCCGGTGCGCGAGCCTCGCAATTTGTCAGGTGCCTGCCCTGCCCTTTCCAGAGCCTCCCAGCTCACCTCCAGCAGCAACCGTTGCTGTGGATCCATACCTCTGGCTTCGCGGGGCGAAATATCGAAGAACACGGGATCGAATAGATCGATGTCGCGAAGAAAAGCCCCAAATCGAGTGTAGGTTTTTCCAAGAGCTTCAGGGTCGGGGTCGTATACAGCGTCGGTATTCCAGCGCCCGGGCGGCACCTCACTCACTGCGTCCACCCCGTCACACAGCAGCCGCCAGTAGCTTTCCGGATCGCTGCTCCCTCCGGGAAAGCGGCAACTCATGCCAACAATGGCAATAGGTTCATTGCGGGCGCGAGCCCGCTCCTGCTCCCCCTCAACTTGACCGCGCAACTGGCGGGTCTCGCGATGCGCTCTTGTTACAACAGCGTCGCGTTTTTCATCCTGCTCCATTACTACTAATGGTCCTCGTGGTCTTGGCCGACCTTGACTTCGGCGGTAAGCAATGGATCTATGTCGACGCTGGAAAGTTCTCTCGATACGTGCGTTGCCGGTGGGCGTTGGGGCGTGGATCGGGGTGCAGCCAGGTGCTGTACGAGTTCGCTGATGGTTGGGTAGCTGAAGCTCAGGGTCGGGTCCAGGGGGACCTGAAGCCAATCCGACAGATCAGTGGCCAGTTCGACGGCGCGGACTGAATCCATACCGTAGTCGGCAAAGGCGCGGGAGGGGTCGAGGCCTGCTGTGACCCCGAGGTGGCTAGCCAGCCACGCTTCCAGCCAACGATGGATCTGCGATGCCGTTGGCTGGGGACGCGGCCGAGAGCCCGATGCCACAGGTGCTTCCGCACCAGGCACTGATGGCCGTTGTAATGGCAACACTACCGGCGAGGACCCATCGGGTTTGGGGGCTTTCCTCAAAGCCGTCATCAGCCATTCCCCCACAATGTCCAACTTGTTTTCTAAGAAGGCGGTTCGAGAGGCCTGACGCTGGATCTTGCCGCTGGAAGTTCTGTAGGAGCTCCCGGTCTTGATTAGCGCTACGCCCGCAACCTGCAACTCGAACTCGGCGGAAACAGCACCGCGTATGGCGGTGACCACATCATCTACCGCAAGGTGCCGGAGATGGGTGCGCTCGATCTCGGCAACCAGCACCAGGTGCTCTGTTCCCTCGACCTCCACTGAAAAGGCCGCGCAGCACCCAGGGCGCAGGGCAGCGTGACTCTGCTCTACGAACCTCTCTATGTCTTGTGGGTAGTAGTTGCGCCCCCAGATGATGATCAGGTCCTTGATCCTCCCGGTGATAAAGAGTTGACCTTCCCGGACAAAGCCCAAGTCACCTGTTCGAAGGAAAGGCCCCTCTCCACCGGCCAAGCGGGCACCAAAGGTTTCCTGGCTCTCCTTCGGGCGCTGCCAATAGCCTTGGGCGACGTGGGGGCCAGCCACCCAGATTTCCCCGACACGATCATCGGGACAGGGCTCAAGAGTCTGGGGGTCGACGATCGCGAGTTGCTCACCCAGCCCCGGGGGCCCACATCCCACCAAAGCCCTGCTCTGCGGTCCCTCGGCATCCCTGACGCAGTGCTGCTCCAGCGCCGCCACATCAATTTGCCTGACCACGGGGCCGCTTCCTCTCTCCTTTGTGGAGACCATCAGGGTGGCCTCAGCCAATCCATAGCAGGGCGCGAAGGCCTCGCGTCGAAAGCCACAGGCCGCGAAGTGGGAGGCAAAGCGGTCCATGCTCTGGTGGTGAATGGGCTCTGAGCCGTTGTAGAGAACCTCCAAGCAGCTCAGGTCGAGGCCTTCGAGTTGTTCGGGTCCGGCACTGCGCACGCACAGATCGTAGGCAAAGCTGGGAGCTCCGGACATGCTCGCGCCGTAGCGAGAAATAGCCCGCAGCCACCGCATCGGGCGTTGCAGGAAAGCCGTGGGGGACATCACCACGCACCCACCACCCGTGTAGACCGATTGAAGAACGCCGCCGATTAGCCCCATGTCGTGATAAAGCGGGAGCCAACCTACTGTGAGTGTGTTCGCCTCACGCGGGGTTTGAGGTTCGTTGAAGCGCATGCGACCGCTGTGGCGAAACATCCGCAGGTTGTGAAGAAGATTACCGTGGCTGACCATCACCCCCTTGGGGGCAGCCGTGGACCCGGAAGTGTATTGCAGGAAGGCCAGATCTTGCTCCCGCACCAAGGGCGACTGCCAGCGGGCGGCCCATTCTTCGGGTAGCCCGTCTGTGCTCATGATGGTGCAGCTTTCTCCGCCATCTTCTTGCGCCAGCCACGAGCGAATGTTGACCTCCAACGCCGCTGTGGTGAGCACGAGCTTGGCTTGCGAATCAGCCAGAATGCTTTTAACCCGATGAGCTTGCCGCAATCTGCCTGGCGGGTAGGCTGGCACTGCAACCACGCCCGACGCCAGACAGGCAAAAAAAGCGACCATGAAGTCCAGTCCGGACGGATAGAGCAGCAATGCCCTGGCGCCAGGAGAAGCTTCTGCCTGCAAACGCGCCGCGAGGGCGCGCACCCGCAAATCCAGCTCCGCGTAGGTAAGGGTGGCCTCTTCGACCTCGCCGTCCCTTAAAAACGCGTAGGCGAGGCTATCGGACTGATGCAGGGCCCTCCATTGGAGAATTTCATTCAGCAATGATGACGGCGGCGGGATGGCAGTATTCATGGCGTTTATCGGAAGTATAGGATGTCGAACGGAGCGCTTAAAACGACAAACCAAGCTCCGCACGGGGAACCGACCTGCTTCGTCGCCTTTGATGGCTTGGTTGTTATAACATCCCGCTGTATCAGCAAGGCATCAGTTCAAGTTTTCCGACAAGCTCGCATTTCGGAGGCTCTCTGGTAATGGTCTCACGACAAACTCAGGCGGCGGCGATCATCAGGACTTATGCCCTCGGGTCTAGCGGCGCGGCTCTTGTGACTAATTCATTTCTGTCCATGGCCGCCCTCACCGCTTTGCACTTCGCACTGATTCGTGATTTGGCCGAAGTATATGACGTCGAGTTTTCAGCCGAAGGCGCCCGGGGTATTTCGCTCGCCCTTGGCGCGGCGTTTGTGCCGGGCTGGTTGGGCGGCGAGTTGCAGCGCTCGGTGTTTCGCGCACTTCCGGCAGTGACCGGCGTGGTCGGCTGGGTCGTGGTGGCGAGCATGTCGGCAGCCGTCAGCTACGGTCTCGGCCGGACGGTCATGGAGCATTTCGAAGCCGGGGGCACGCTGGCGGACCTCGACGTGAAACGCTTGGGCCAGGCTGCGCGGAACTTGTCCAAGTCGTTCAACCCGGTGACACCGATCGCCTGATATCCGTCGCCAGGTGGGTGATCTCGACAGCTCAGGTGCGGCTCGCCCTGACGGCTTGAGCTGTGACGTTCCCACTTCTGCTGGAATGGCGGCGGTTTGGCTGTATCTAAACGTCAACTGCCGCAGACCCGCTGCTAACACTGGGCCTTCTACGTGGGCCTGTCTCGGGAGCGGGGACGCGTCGCGCCCCTTACTCAGTTTCACCTAGTCCTGCCTTCGCGTCCACCTAGGCGCGCGCCACGGGCATGTCAGAAACGATTCGCCCAAATTCGAGACGGATCACCCGATCAGCACAGCGGAAGTACTTGTCGTCGTGGGAAATCGCGATGACGGTCTTGTTGCGGCTCTTCAGTTCGGCCAGCAGTTCTTCATAAAAGAATTGCCTGAATTCCGGGTCCTGCTCAGCGGCCCATTCATCCAGCACAATAATGGGCCGGTCTTCGAGCAAGGTCACCAGCAACGCTAGGCGCTTACGCTGACCAGTGGACAACGCCAGGTTGGTGAAACGACCGTCGACCACATCGGTTTTGCCCTCTAGACGCAAGCGCTGCAGAAGCGTGTCCACGGCAACGCGAGTGGGATTGTCGAAGCCGTAGAGTTTTTCGAAGAGGTGGAAGTCGGAGAAGACCACAGAAAACAGTTCCCGATAGCGCTGCGCATCCTCCTCGAGCACGGGCAGCCCATCAACGGCGATCGTGCCCTTGTCGGGGTAGTAGAGTGTGGTGAGGACTTTAAGTAAAGTAGACTTGCCACTGCCGTTGCCGCCAGTGATCACAAGTATTTCGCCGGCGTCGACATGAAAAGACAGTGGGCCGACGGTGAAGGTCTCGTTCGTCACGTCGCTCGTGTAGGTAAATTCGAGCTGGTCAAAAGAAACGCGCTCGAAGCCCTGGAGGGCGCCGCCGGCGTCGGAGGGGGGGGCCCGCCGACGCTTTTTGTGATACTTGTCAAGCTCGGTTTCCAGGCTTAACAGATGTTCAACGGCGAGGCTGGCCTGAGACCACTGTGGCAATACCCCGACCACCTGAGAGAGGGGACCGATAATAAACAGAATCGCCATCGTCGTCTTGGCGATGACATCGGCGTCAGTGGGGACCAGCCGCGGCAGTATGAAAACGACAAGGGCCACAAGACAATAGAAAAAGCACTGAGCCTTGATGTAACTGTCGCTGTAGAGCCGGGTGGTTTCCATCTTCAGGGTTTTCAGGTCTCTCGACACCGCGCGAAGGTCGGCAGCCAGGGCGACGCTGCGGCGCCGACTGACCTTGACCTCCCGGAACCCCTTGAACAGATGATCGACCAATCCGAAGAACTCGATTTCTTCCTCGTGAGTACGTTCGAAGTTTTTCCGATATTCCCGGTCGCCTCGCATGTAGATTACTACCCCGCCCAGCGACAGACCAACGGTGAGCAGGAAGGCGAAGCCCGACAGGTAGGCAATGTAGATAGAAACAAACAGCATCAGTACAGCCGCCTGAGCGGCCGCGCTGAGCTGGCCCCCAAGATTCGAGATCAGCAGCGAATCTTGCGTCACAAAGGTGTGAATTCTTGCCGGGCCTATCGTTTCCAGAGCCACCAGATCTGAGTGTCGGACCTTGTCGAGGACCCTGGTGCGAATCTTCTCAACCATGCCTTCAAAGATCTGAGCCGACCGGTTGAATGTGACGCGTAAAGACACTACGTACGCGGCGGCGACCAACCCAAACATCACGCCGAAACGGACCGCTATTAGGCTTGCTCTGCCGGTGGCGGTGACCTGTTCGGCGGCGTTGACAATGATCAGTATCGCGGCACTAGCCAGTCCGGAGATGCCGGCGGCGACCAACATCTCCCGGAGCAGCTCGGGCGATTCCTTACGGATCAGCCCGAGCAACATCGCGTTATTCCTGGCCACCTAGTGCACCTGCGGCACGGTCTCGACTTGGCTCGTGGCTCCGAACGTCTTCCTGAGGAAGTGCTCGAGGTCATCAACATAGGTAAATACCGCCGGCACGACGAACAAACTCAGGACCGTTGAGGTAATCAAGCCGCCGATCACGGCAATGGCCATTGGTGACCGAAAACTTGGGTCGGAGCCGAGTCCCAGCGCCAACGGTGCCATGCCGGCGCCCATCGCGATAGTGGTCATGATGACCGGTCGACTCCGTTTATGGCAGGCATCGACCAAAGCCGCGAATCTTTCTTGTCCTGCCGTTCGGGCGATCACGGCGAAGTCGACAAGAAGAATCGAGTTCTTGGTCACGACTCCGATCAACATGATGAAACCGAGCAGCGACGGCATACTTAGCGACTGGCCGGTCGCCAGCAACGCGACAAACGAGCCGGCAATACTGAGGGGCACCGCTGCCAGAATCGTGAACGGTTGCAGGAGGTCCTTGAACAACAACGCCAAGACACCGTAGATACACAAGATGCCCACCAGCATGGCGAAGCCAAAGCTCACGAATAAGTCTTGCATCTCCTTGGCGTCCCCAAGCTCGACGAGGCTGACAGACGCCGGCAAATTCTGCATTGTCGGCAAGGCTCGGACCTCACTATTGACCTCACCGAGCGGACGCCCCCCAAGCTCGACGTCAATTAACACTTGACGATTGCGATTAAAACGATTGATGGTCGCCGGCCCGGATTCCATGGTGACGGCTGCCACGCTTGAGAGCTTCACTGGCCCATGGGTGCCAGGAACCGTCAACTGTTCCAAGGCGGAAAGATCACCGCGTATGGCTTCGGGCAATTTGACGCGAATCGGCACTTGCCGCTCGTCGAGACTGAGTTTGGATAGGGCAACATCATAGTCGCCCGCAGTGGCAATACGCAGAGTGTCACCAATAGCACCCGCGGTGACGCCAAGATCGGCGGCTCGCGCCATGTCAGGACGAATGACAATCTCGGGACGGACCAAGGAGGCACTGGAATTGATGTTGCCAAGATTGTTAATGGTGCGAATTTCCCGTTCAATTTGGCGAGCCGTGTCGAGCAGCACAATCGGGTCGGCGCTCTGCAGAATTACCTCATACTTGGTTCCCGTTCCGGATGCGCCAACCGAAAACCGCGCACCCGGAATGTCGTTGAGTTTGTTACGAATCAGATTGTCGAGGTCGGCCGCCGATTCGTCACGTTGGTTACGAGGGACGGTGGTCACAACGATTGAAGCGCGGCGCGCTTCGGCGGCGGCTCCCATCGCAAACGTATCACCGCTGGAACCACCACCGATCGAGCTCAGCGCACCCGTCACACCGCTCACCGACATCGCCGCGATTCGCGCCTGTTCCGTGATGGCGGTCGTCTCTGCCAACGTGCTGCCAGGCGGAAGCTCGATACCAATTCGTGTCTGGCCCCGGTCAGGAGCGGGTAAGAACCCCGTTGGTAGGAATATAACGAGGAGCGAGGCAGCAGCCGAGAACACGACCGCACCAGCGACCGTGATGAAACGGTGGCGTAAGCACCACTGCATTCCGCGCAGATAGCCCCGCATCAATCGACCGTCTTCGGGCTCATGATGTGCGCCTGGTGCACGCGGTGCCGCCGGTTTCATCATGTAGGCCGCCATCATCGGGGTTAAAAGGCGTGCCACGAGTAGTGACGCCAGCACGGCGGCGACCGTAGTCACGCCAAACGGCCGGAAAAACTGCCCGACCGTGCCGCCCATAAACGCCGTCGGCAGAAAGACTGCAACCAGAGCAAACGTCGTGGCGATGACCGCCAAGCCGATTTCATCGGCGGCTTCCATCGCAGCTTGCATCGGGGTGTGCCCGTTTTCGATGAAGCGCGCAATATTTTCGATTTCGACAATCGCGTCATCAACCAGGACACCGACGACCAGGGCAAGGGAGACCAGGGTCACGGTGTTGAGCGTATAGCCGAAATAACTCATCGCGATGAAGGTGGGGATCACTGACAGCGGCAGGGCCGAAGCTGCGATCACGGTGGCGCGCCAATTGCGCAGAAAAATCGCCACGACTACAACCGCCAGAAACGCTCCCTCATACAGGAGCTGCATTGATTCGTCGAAATTCGCTGCGATGGGCGCCGAATTATCGAACGCTTGCGTAAACACGAACTTCGGATGGCTTGCCTGCAGTTCGGCGATCGCTGCGCGGGCTGCTGCCCCGACTTCGACCTCGGAAGAACCAGGGGCACGAAAGAACTGAAATGCGACCACCTCTTTGCCGTTGAAATACGACCGATCCCGCGCTTCGCTGACACTGTCGGTCAGCATCGCGATTTCGCTAAGCCTCACGCTACCCCGACCCGGCATCGGAATATCGAGCGCAGCCAGCTCCTCAACACTCTTGACAGTGGCGACGGCGCGGATTGCCTGCTCAGCGCCACTGACGTCACCTCGCCCTCCAGGAGTATCGATTTGGACCGCTCTCAGTTGGCGAGACACATCGGCAGCCGAAATCTTCAGGGCCGCCATCTTGTCGGGGTCGAGCTCGAGCAGGATTTCCCGACTAACACCTCCCAGCCGCTGAAAAACCCCCATGCCCGGCACCAACCGCAACCGCTTCGCCACCGTATTGTCGACAAACCAGCTGAGATCTTGCGGATCTGGCGTGGTGTCGTCGCCACGGATCGTGTCGGGCTGTGTTTCTGGCGCAGCCACCTCAACGGCGTACGCCGCGATGACAGCGCCGACCGTCGCTTTCTTGCTGATTGCGGGGGTCGGCATTTCCGCAGGAAGCTCTCCCCTGATCGATGCCACCGCATCTCGAACCTCAGTCACTGCATCAGCTAGCACTTTGTCGAGCTCGAACTGAACGGTGACGTTGACACTGCCGTCAACGATCGTGCTGAACACGTACTTGACGCCCTGTATCGAGGCCACCGCGTCTTCGATCTTGCGAGCAACTGTGGTTTCGAGCTGAGAGGGCGCTGAGCCCGGCAGGCTGGCGCTGATCACCACCAAAGGCATTTCGAGATCGGGATAATCCTGAACAATGTTCCCGCGAAACGCGGCGATCCCAGCCAGCCCAAGCAACACAAACAGCATGATCGGCGGAAGAGGATTCTTGATGGAGAGCGTTGAAAAGTTGATCACTGTCGCCTCTCGTCTGAAACGTTGATCACTGCCGATCTTTCTCTGAGACGGTGCTCACTGTCGCTTGTTTTCATTGGCGGACGATCGCTCCGAAGTCGCCGCGACTTTGACCAGATCGCCATCATTTAAAAAGCCCACACCACTCGCCACCACCAGGGTGCCCGGATTAATACCGGTCACGATCTCGATGTGCTGTATCCCGTTCAGAACTGAACGACGCCCGGTTTGCACTTTGACCTGGCTGATGCGCTGATCAGGATTGATTCTGAACAGATAGCTGAACCCGTCACGAATCACCACCGCCTGCTGCGGAACAGTCTTAGCCGGTGAGCTGCCGAGACTGAATTCGCCGCGGGCATACATACCCGGCTTGAGTGCCGTCAGGGCCACCGACGGTTGTGGCGAGATCACGTCGACAAAGACCAAGCCGGCGCGAGTGTTCGTGTCGACTGTCGGTGCAATCATTCTGACTTTGCCTTGAGCGCGTTCACCATTGGGCGCGATAACCGTCGCCGTCATGCCAACCGATATTTTGCCCAGGTCCGCAGAGGGCACCTCCGCCCGCCACGTCAGTCGCCCCCTGCGAATCATCCGGAATAATTCGGCGCCGCCAGCAACGACTGCACCCACGGTGGCAGTGCGCGCCGAGATAACGCCACCATCCGGCGCAACCAATTCCGTATTTTTCATTTGCAACTGCTGCACCTCGAGTGCGGCTGCGGCCGCGCTCACGCGCGCCTTGGCGGCAGTCTCGGCATTCAGGTGTTGACTAATTTGCTGCTTACTGATGACCTCACTGGTTTGTAGGGCCCGGGCTCGATCAGCCATCGAAGTCGCCTCCCGCGCGTGGGCTTCGGCTTCGGCCAGGGCGGCTTGCGCTTGCCGCAGATTGGCCTGCACGACGTCGCGGGCAAACCTCGCCAGAACCTGACCCGATTTGACGGTGTCGCCGACGTCGACCAAAATGTCGTCGACGCGCAAGCCGTGCGCCTCTGCGCCGATGCTCACCTCTTGCCAGGCGGCGATGTTGCCACTGGCCGCTAACTGATTCGGAATTGACCCGGTACCGACCACAGCGCTCGTTACCGTCAATACCGGTTTGCTAGTGGCGTTCGTTGGCGCGGTCGCATTTTTGTCCACCGGGCTCTGGGCTGAAACGATTGCGCCTGAGACCACAATCGTGGCACTCAAGGCAAATGCGATTGCGTCTCCACACGTAATCTTTCGGTCGGCTTTTTGATGATTTGTCTGGTTTGACATAGTGTCGTCATTTCCGGTGGTCTATTGGTTGCGCTGCGCGTCGACGTCGGAGAAGGCCAGGGCGAACAGGGAGCAGCCGCCGAGCTTCCCACTACAAGGAGAGATTTTTGCCAGTAAGGTAATAGCCCAGCTTGTCCACGATGATGCTGACGCTACTGGTTTTCGAACAATTGCTGGTCCCGTTGGCTAACACGACAATGGCGATGCCACCTCCCGATTGGGATACAATCCCCGACTCATAACCCCAGAACTCGCCTCGGTGGCCTATCCACGCGGCGTCTGGCGAGAGGGCAACACCCAAGCCGTAGATACCAATTTTGCCGGCGAGGGTCACCTGCGGACCTTCCCTCTGTTTTTTCTGCATGCCCGGGCTAAGCATCTCTCCGGTCGCCACCGCCTGCGACCAGCGCAGCAGGTCACCGGCCGTCGAAACGACATCACCAGCGCCCCAGGCTGCATCAGGATCGATATTGGTGGAGTCGCCCCTTTCACATAGGGCGGGGATCCAGTTTGCCAGAATCCCGGAGACGCCGCCTGGATTCACGGTGTGGTAACCCTGGGCGGCGATGGCAGGCATCTGAGGGGTTCGCAGCAGCGCGCTATGCTGCATGCCGAGGGGCTCAAAGATGCGTTTGCTGAAGGTCTCGTTCAGTGGTTGACCCGTCACTTTTTCGATGATCAAGCCCAGCAGCGTGTAATTCGTATTGGAGTACAACCAACTTGCCCCCGGCGAAAAATAGGGCTGGTACTTTCGTGCGATGTCGATCAGCTCCTGCGGCGAATAGTCGTGCCCGGGGTCGGTAAGCAAGCCGGATTGGAAGGCGTCGTCGCGGACAAAGTTGTAAATTCCGCTGGTGTGATTGAGCAACTGCAAGATGGTGATCTCGGCCGCATGCTCCACTCGCGTGTCGGGCAGCCACTTGGCCAGACGATCATCGAGTGAGAGCAGGCCCTCGTCAACCAGCTGCAGGATGATAGTGGCCGTCATGGTCTTGGTGATGCTACCGATGCGTGTAGCGTTTCCCGCGTCCATCGGCAGGTTGCGCTCCAGGTCCTTTAAGCCACTGGCCAGAATCCACTGACCTCGGCCTGGCACGCTGATGGCCGCCACGGCTCCGGGGACTCCAGCTTCTCCCACTCCCTGGTCGAGCAGCTGCTTAAGAGTGTCGGGCAGAATGGCGCCGTCTCGGGCGACCGTATCCGGTAATGCCGGACCGCCACTGCACCCCGCCAGGAACAGATAACACGTGAAAAGGCTGGCGAGCGCGCCACGGCGATCATTCCAAGCTGCGAGCATAATCTTCCCGATCCGACAAATCGACGACACTAGAAGGGGATTTGCTGGATCGTCGAGTAGTTGACGATCGATTTGGCGTACTCTGCCATTGCTAGCAGCTCGTTGTTGCGGGCGGCGTTCAGGTCGCGCTGGGCCTGCAGCACAAGAAAGCTGCCCGCCATCCCGGCCTGAACTTTTTTCTCTTCTCCTGCAAGGCGTCGCTGGAGCAGCACCCGGGTTAATCGTGCGGCACCGACGCGCTTGGCGTTGGCCTGCACCTGAAGACCATAGTCGCGCACCTGGGCTAAGACCTGCTGTTCCAGGCCCTGTAATTGATGTTCGGCCTGAGTGTGTTGGATGCGAGCCCTCGCCAGCTGTGCGTCGTCGGCCGACCGACCAAGTGGATACGACCCGCTCAACTTCAGCGTCCAACCAGGAGCGTCGCCGGAGAACATTCTTCCGAGGACGCCTGGGTAGCCGTTCCCAATCTTCCCAACAATCGGACCAGGCTCCAGTGTGTCAAAGCTGAACGGGCCGCGCACGAGGCTGTCGCCGCCGACGGCTTGTGCCGAATAGGTAATTGAGGCATCCATGCTGGGCTTCACCTGGTCCTCAAAGTAACGGATCTTTACGTTATCGGCTTCCATGCTCTTACGGGCGACGACCACATCGCTACGCTGACCGAGCGCTTTCTTTATGGCACCGTCCACATCCAGCTCAATTGGCTGAAAGGCGATGACCTCAGTGGGCTCGATGCGCAGGGCCCGGAAGTCCGTGCCGGTGGGTTTGAACACAAGCGCCCGCAGCGCAAGCTGGGCGCGGTCAACGGCGACCTCGGCCGGAATGACGGATTCTTGACGCATGGCAACTTCGGCTTCGATCTGAATGATGTCGAGTGGTGCCATCATGCCGGCCTCGACGGCCTCTTGGTTGCCTTTCAGCAACTGCGCCGCGATGTCTACCGACTGGCGCTGTGCGTTGAGGTTCTCGATTGCGTACATCAAATCGTAGTAGGCATTACGGACCTTGCGGACTGTGTCATAAACCGCTTGCTGCAACTGCACGTCGGAGATTTCCTTGTTTTTCTCGAAGACCAGCAACTGCTGGCGCGTGCCGTCAATCTTCAAGTTGCGCAGTAATGGCTGCCGATAAGTGAAACTCAAAACTGAGCTCAACTGGGGGTCGAAGCTTGCAAACCAGTTGTTTGTCCTGTAACGGCCGGTGTTGAAGTCGATTTGATAGGCGCCGCCGTGCCAGCGAGTCGGTGCGCCGACACCGACGTTAAGGACTAACCGGCGATCCTTAATCTGGCTGAGGCTGCCGCTGAGCACGCTTGCAGGCGGCTGGTCCACGCCGGCTACTTCGAGCGCCGACGTGAACGTCGGCGTGTAGGTCGCCACCAACTGCGCATTTAACGCATTTTGAATCTGCGGGTTGAAGCGCTGGACCTGCAGGTTCAGGTTTTGCTCGATGGCGGTGGCCACGGCTTCGTCCATGCTCATTCGCAAGACCGAGGCTTCCGGCGGCGGCGGAACAGCCAAGGATTGGGCTTGCAGACCCGCAGACTGAAAGCCAGGCAGTGCTAATGCAAGACAAGCGATGACAGCAGTCCCGATATCACAGCGATGATTGTGGTTCGTGTTTGAACGATGCATGGCTCCGCAATATTACATCAGAAACTAACGACCAACTCCTTGGAGGAAACCAGCAATGACTGAGCACCTTTCATCGAAGTTCCTGACGCGGATTTCTGCCCTGCAATAGGTCACTGGCTGTAAGCAGCCGGCGAACAAGCCGGCCACAAACGAACGCAAACGAACTTGAAGTGACAGCGGTCGGGGCCGATTAACTTCAATCCGAGCATCTCTATCTGGAGGCGATTGCCTCGGTGCCACGAGCCGACAGCCGCCAGCAGCACTCAGGTCTCCGCCCGCAGGTGCTCGAGACCGCGCACCACAATGTTGCGCCGCCACGTGAGATTGTCGACTTGGATACGAAGGTTGGGAAAGCGTGCCAGCAGACGGGGAATTGCCACGCATGCCTGCGCCCGCGCTAGGCCGGGACCGACGCAGAAATGGATGCCGCCGCCAAAGGCCAAATGCGGGTTGGGTCGTCGGTCGAGCCGCAACTCGCCGGGCTGGGCAAAGATTGCGGGATCGCGATTGGCCGCGCCGAGTATCACGGTTACTTCATCGCCGGCACGGAGCTGCGTCCCGGCCAGTTCAAGGTCCTCCTTGCAAATGCGGGTCGTCATCTGTACCGGGCTTTCAAAGCGCAAGAGTTCCTCTACAGCGCCGCCGATGAGACCGGGTTCCTTGCGCAGGCGCGCCATCGCGCCGGGATTCCGCTGAAGGCTGAGCATGCCGTTACCGATCAGGTTGACAGTCGTCTCCTCGCCCGTCGCAAAAAGCATCGTGCAGATCGCTGCCAAATCGCGCTCCTGGAGATCGTCATGCCCCTGCGCTCTCGTGAGCAGCACGCTGATAATGTCATCGGCAGGCTTTGTCCGGCGGACCGCAAAGAACTCGCCGAAGCACTGCTCGAATCCCCGGACGATCCCGTCCATCGACTGGTAATCCCCCAGCGACACGAGCGGATCGAGTATGCGCGACAACTCCAACGACCAGATCGTGAGCTTCTGGAGGTTGAAGTCCTTGATCCCAAGCATCGATGCGATCACAAACACCGGGAGCGGGGCCGCGAAGTCGTCAATCAGGTCGAAAGTGTCCCGATCAGCCAGCTCGTCGAGCAGTCGGTCGGTGTAACTCGCCATGATTGGCAGCATGCCGGCCACAACGGTCGGCGAGAACAACGTCCGTGTGAGACTCCGCAAACGTGTGTGTGTCGGAGGATCGAGAAAAAAATAAAAGCGCTCGCTCGCAGCCTGCAATGCGTCGAGATTAGCACCGCGGTTCTTCAGGAATCGATTCCGATCGGCGATACGAGCAAGGTGGGGTGGCGCACAGAAGCGCTCGTCCGTCAGGACGGACACGACATCGGCATGCCGTGTCACCACCCACGTCTGAAGCAGCCCCTTGTGCACGGGTTCATTGTTCTGCAACTCGCGGTACACCGGATATGGATCGCAACGGATTGCTTCATTGAATGGGTTGTATCTAATCGGCATCCTTGCACCCGCGCGATTGCATCGCCAGCGCTGACACGCTGCGTCGTCAGATCAGCTCGCTGCTCAGCCAGCAGCCGACTTGTGGTGATCGTCTAGGGGCATCGACGCCGGCGCCTCGCCTGATTGAAGACGGCGCCCCGCGTAGAGCCAATCGCCCCCTTTTTGATTGACGCTCCGGGCTTCCGGCTCAGCTCCTCGACACCGAAGCATTCACACCTGAGGGCTTACCAAGCAGTGCTGCGTCAGCAGCATAAAGTCGGCTAATCTACGTTGGCGTGGGCGCAGCTCGCTTGGTCCTAACTGTTTTTGCCCCAGGGCACTATATCAAATCATGAATTCTATTCTTGATACTGTTACGCGAAATGCAGCCCTGTGGTGGCTGTTGTGGCGCCGCCGACACCACGCTGCCTATGCACGGATCATGAAACAGCTCTGGTTGAACCGTCGGCGGGCTGGCGCCCTGGTCGACCCGGCGCACGGCTTCGGCATGTTCGGCTCTGCAATGCCGTCCCTGGAGCTGCACGACCGCTACCACGCTCCTCCCGTGTATTTTAGTTCGCTCACGAGCCGACCCTTCTGGCAAGAAGACAACTTGACGGCGCTCTTGAAGGCGAATGTCGACGTGATCCGGGACGAGTTCAAGGCAATTAGCACGAGCGACCACCGGCAGGATATTCGAGATGCAGGTCTCGCCAAGAGCGGGTGGACGGTATTCTCCCTGTTCGACGCGTCGGGCAACAAGATCGAGGCCAACTGCGCGCGTTGCCCAAGAACGACGGCCGTGGTCGAGAGCCTCACCGGAGTGAACGGAAACAATCCCTGGACGATGGCCTATTTCTCAATCATGGAACCGGGCACACACGTTCGACGTCATCGGGGACCTGGGAACATTAGAAGGCGCTATCACTTGGGGCTTGAGGTGCCAGAGCGTGACAGCTATTTGATGGTCCACAACCGAATCGTATCCTGGCGCAACAATGAGTGCATCGTCTTCGACGACTCCTACGAACACGAAGTTTTCCATCAGTCAGACCAGCGGAGAGTAGTCTTGATCGTCGATGTCCCCCATCCTGAGCTCACACCGGCCGAGCTCGAATTTTTCAGGGAGTTCGCCCTTGTGACGCAGGGCGCGGGTCTTTCCCGGGATGTCTACGTGCCGATTGACGCGAAAGGCAAGGCTCCGACTGCGTAAGAGTTTCGCTGGAACGCTGGAGGCGCGATAACGCTTTACGCTCCCAAGGCCGTTGACTTCCCCGGCATCTCACCTGGTGAGCTCGCGCGGCGGAGGAGCTTGGCGGCCAAATTCTACCAGCGGTCGCGCCGGTTGGGCGAGCACTGCAAGGGCCAGCGCCTCTAGCTCACCCATGAGACGTTCCACAACCTGAGTCGGCACTCGGCCCGGGTCATAGTTCAGGTCCAGTTCCAAGGACGTGCCGGGAAAGATCTGAAGCGTCAGGGCGTGGGGGAAGTGCTCGAAGCCACGAACGAACTCAACCTGAAGCCCGTCCTCGTCCCTCTGGCTTCTCGGGTAGTTTTGGCAGGTGAGAACATGGTCGAACAGAACTGCCCCTCCCTCATCTCTCATCGGGTAGTAGTGATAAGCCTGCCCTTCCCCAAGCTCCGCCTGCATCCGAAGACACAACGACCTCATGTCTGCCATTCCCGCCAAACGCATCCGCACAGGGACCGCGTTGATGCACAAGCCCACTAGACCCTCGACCCCAGGCAGAGCGCCAGGGCGACCCGACACCGTTGCCCCGAAGACGACTTCTTCCCGGCCCTGCAGCCGGCACAGCAGCACACCCCACAGTCCCTGGAACACGCTGCTGAGCGTCACCCCCCAGGACTGGGCCAACCCCTGCAGACCACCGCTCAAGCCCCTCGACCACTGCACGTGGTGGCGAGAGGGCAGGCCGCCACCGGCTGCGTCCACACGCGTGCCCGGCAAACTCACCGGTCCCTCGAAGCCCGACAGATACTCCTGCCAATACCTCCGGGCGGTTTCCCGATCCTGAGACTCCAGCCAGTTGATATAGTTTCGATACTGCGCTGCCGGGGCCAGCACTGGCGCCTCACCACGGCGCAATCCCTCATAGAGCGCGAAGAGTTCATTCTGCAGGATATGCTGACACCAGCCGTCGATCAGGATGTGATGGAAGCTCCACACCACCGCGAACTGACCCGCCGCCTCCTGCAACACGTGCACTCGCAAGAGAGGACCACGCTCCAGATTAAAGCCGCGTGACAGCTCATCCCGTTCCACCTCCAACAGCCGCTTCCCCTGCGCCTCTGCGCTCAGCCCGCGAACGTCCTCCCGCTCGAACTCTACGCCTCCCTGGCGAAGTACCAACTGCAGTGGCTGGGGCGCACCACGGCTGACAAACACCGTCCGCAAGGCTTCGTGCCGTTCGACCAGCTGCGTCCACGCCAGCTGGAACACATCCACCGCCAACTCCCCCTTGAACCGGTAGGTGAACTGCTCATGGTGGACCGTGCTTGACGGGTCGAGATGCCACTGTCGAAGCATGTCTGCCTGGAGGGGTGAGAGTGGCAGGGCAGCCTCGGCCTCCTGGTGCGCACTTTGCGGCAGGATGGCGCGCACGTCGGCGAGCGACCCACGCAGGAATTGGGCTAATTCCTCCAGGCGCTCCTGGCCATACTGACGGCTGGTGATGGTGAGGTAAAGTCGCCCACCCTTGACCAGCCCCTCAACTTGGAGGGGATAAGGGGCATCGCCAGGGTGGCTATGGCTGGCCGGCTGATCCACCCAGGTAAAGAGCCCACCCTCTTTATGCGTCTCGAACTGTCCAAGGTAATTGAATCCGACCTGGGGCCCCTGAGCAACGAGCAGGCCTTTGCCCGTCGGGGCCAGGTATTTGAGTATCCCGTATCCCAGCCCATCGTGAGGCACCTGCGACAAGGACCGCTGCACGACCTTCAACGAGGCGCCGGGCTCCGCGGTCCCCAAGTCCAGGAGCACTGGATACTCGCAGGTGAACCAGCCCACAGTGCGGCTCACGTCCAGGTTGGAAAAAGAGGCCTGCCGGCCGTGGCCCTCTACGCTGACCAGAAAGCGCTCGCCGCCTGCCCAGTGCCGCAGCGCCAAACCTAAAGCGGTCAGCAGCACCTCACGAGCCCGCCCTCCGGCCAACACTTGCTGGGTCGACGCTTTATCCAGGACCAGCTCCACGCTGCCGACCGCTTCCTGGGGTCCTGTGGGCGGCAAGGCAGATACCGGTGCATTGCAGACCGACTCCCAGTACGCCCGCTCGCTCTGCATCTCCGGGCTGCTGGCGCGCTCGTGCAGTACCAGCGCCCATTGCTGAAAGGAATCGGTCCTGGCTGCCAGAGCCACGGGCTGGCCGCTCAGGGCCTGGACACAGGCTCGTTCCAAGTCTTCACCTAAAATCCGCCACGATACCCCGTCGACCACCAGATGGTGGACTACTAGCAGCAGATAGTCGGCATCTGGGGCCTGCACGATCGCGGCGCGCAGCATCGGGCCACGTTCCAGGTTAGCCGAGGCCTGCATTCCAGACGCTCTTTTCCACACCTGCTCCGTCCCCGTCACAGTCTCCACCTCGGCGCTGAGGGGATACTCGAAATCAACGACTTCCTGCTCCACTCCTCGCTCATCGAAGCGGTAACGCGCCCGCAACATGTCGTGGTGCTGCTGGAGTCCCTGCAGGACCTCTCGCAAGATCCTCGGGTCGAGGCGCTGGCGAGCCTTCAGTACGACGGCTTGGTTGAAGTGATCGGCCGCTCGGCTACCGAAGCGGGCGAAAAACCAGCACTGTATCGGAGTCAAGGGCACGCGACCCTTTGCCGGCGAGCGGGAAAGTGAGACCGCAGTAACCAGTGGCGCCAATTCGGCGATGGTGGGATGGCGGAAGAGATCCTGCGCCGCAAGTTGCAAGCCATGCTCACGCAGACGGGCGGCCACTTGAATCACGCCGATCGAATCTCCCCCCAGAGCGAAGAAGTTGCCGTGTACGGACACGTTCTGGCAACCGAGCACTCCCTCCCAGACCCGAGCGATCAGGGCCTCTCGCGCGGTGCGGGGCACGACTGGGGAGGCGGTCATGGACTGGGGGCAACTCTCTGCCAGACGCGTCAGGTCTAACTTGCCATTGGCCGTCAGCGGCAAGGCCTCCAGCCAGAAAACGCGAGAGGGCAGCATGTACTCGGGCAGTCGATGGCGCATCCAGGCGCGCAAGTCTTCGTCAGCCGGCGCCGCCTTCCTGGCCACTGCGTAGACCTCCAGCAATGACTGTCCCGCACTCCCCTCGCGAACCAGCACTGCCGCCGCTGCTACACCAGGATGCTCCATCACGCAGGCGGCAATCTCTCCTGGTTCGACGCGATGACCACGGATTTTGACCTGGCTGTCGCGCCGGCCGATGAACTCCAGGGTTCCGTCCTCCAGCCAGCGCCCCACATCACCGGTGCGGTAGAGCCTGTCCCCCTCCCGGAATGGATGCGGTACAAAACTGGCGGCACTCAATTCGGTCTGGCCAAGGTAGCCGCGCGCCAGGCCGACTCCCGACACGCAGATCTCGCCTGCGATACCCATCGGGGCCAGCCCTAGCTTTTGGTCGAGGATCAAGACCTCCGTATTCGCGATCGGCCTGCCGATAGGGACGGACCCCTGACATTCGCGCCAAGGGTCCACCTCGTGAAAGCTGACGCAAACCGAACACTCGGTGGGGCCATAGGCGTTGAAATAGCGCTTGGTCCGGGCGAAGTGGCGGGCATCAGCCGGACGGGCGGCCTCTCCGGCCGTGATCAGCACGCGCAGCGTCGGCAAGGGATGCTGCTGCAGGGCGCCCAGGTAGACGGGCGGCAGAGTGGCCACGCTCACCGCATGCTCTTCCAAGTAGGCAGTAAAACTGGCCAGCTCATCGATGGTCGACCGTGGCACAAGCACCAGGCAAGCACCGGCGAGAAGCGCCATGAAGACCTCGGAAAGTGAGGCGTCAAATGAGGGTGAAGCGAACTGCAAGACCCGGTCGTCTGGTGCTATCCCAAAGCCGGCGATCTGGGCGGTAACCATGTTGACAAAACCGCGGTGCTCGACCATCACTCCCTTGGGTCGGCCCGTGGAGCCAGACGTGTAGATCACGTAGGCCAGTTGCCGGGCTGCCACGTCGGTGGGTGAGTCGGAACGGCGCAGCTTTCTCAGCTCATCCACTTCCAGCAGGAGGATATTGTCCGGGATGATTCCGTCGAACGGCCCTCTCCCCACCACCACCCGGCATCCGCTGTCAGCGATCATGTAGGCGAGGCGTTCAGGCGGATAGGCGGGGTCGAGGGGCAGGTACGTTGCCCCGGCCTTGAAGATACCCAGAAGCGCCGCAATGGAGGCTGGCTCGCGTTCGACCAGCACGCCCACAATGTCCTCCGGGTGGACCTCGGCTTGCGTAACCAGGTGGTGGGCAATGCCGTTCGCCCACGCGTCAAGTTCGAGGTAAGAAAGAACGCCGCCCGGCCAGCGCAGGGCCGTGGCCTGCGGGGCGTGCGCTGCCTGAGCAGCAAAGAGCGCGGCAATGGACGCGTCAGGGAAAACAGCAGGGCCGCCACTGAAGCCGCGCAATTGCTCTGCTTCTGCACCGCCGATCAGCTCCAGTTCGGCGAGAGGTCGATCTGGTGTGGCGGCTGCCGCCTGCACCAACGTCGCAAAGTGATCCCACAGGCGCTCGATCCGCCCTCGCGTAAACAGGTCCGTGCTGTACTCGATCTCGGCATCGAGAGTAGCCCCGGCGTCGACAAAACTGAAGCTCAGATCAAAACGGCTGGTGCGGTGTTCCAGAGGGAAGTCGACCAGATTGAGGCCGCTCGGCAGTAGGCTGCCCTGGGTGTTTTGCAGAGCAACCAGCACGTCAAAGATGGGAGCCCGATCCGTAGAGCGTGGGACCTGTAACTCGTCCACCAACAAGTCGAAAGGATATTCCTGATGTTCGTAGGCCGCCAGAGTTGCTTCCCTCACCCGACCCAGCAGCTTGGTAAAACTGTCTCCCTCTTCGAGACGGACCCGCAAGGCCAGGGTGTTGACGTAAAATCCGACCTGCCTTTCGAGGTCCGGATGGTGCCGCCCCGCCACCGGCGAACCGACAACCAGGTCGGTCTGTCCGGTGTAGCGATGGAGCAGGGCGTCAACGGCCGCTAGCAATGCCATGAACAGGGTGGACCGGCCGGCTTGAGCCAGCGCCTTCAACCGAGCGGTGGTCCCGGGGTCCAGCGTGACTCGCAGGGTTTGACCTTTGTAGGACCTCACCACCGGACGCTTGAAGTCGGCGGGCAGGTCGAGCACCGGCAGTGGTCGAGCTAACTGGGTCCGCCAGAAGCGGCCATCTACTTCTTGCTTCTGATCTAGCCGTTCCTGCTGCCATGCGGCAAAATCCCGGTATTGGACTGTCAGCGCCCCCACCGCCCCCTGTCCGTTGTAGCTATCCATCACATCCTGGGCCATCACCTCCAGGGACCAGCCGT
>SXGQ01430736.1_pt1 | contig 74242 bp, 87 predicted proteins | sample 3178371 | NCBI WGS metagenome assembly SXGQ01 (sample SAMN11356859, study PRJNA531348) | freshwater metagenome | isolation source: freshwater sample F1-20 | place: China: Fuxian Lake, Yuxi | collected 2017-12-25 | reverse complement strand
CCACATAAATAATTAAATTAATATTATTTAATTTAATATATAAAAATAATAGAATAATTAATAATTAAATCCGCCTAGATCTGATATCTTAAGGTTTCCTGCGTCATCCATCATTATATTATTTGAATGCAGATCAGAAACAGAATAGCCATTGTCCCTTAGCCAAGAGATTCCCTTCCAGAAGTTCTCTAATCCACCGTGAGCATGCCATAGTCTTTCATTTCCGCCCATCTGCCTTCCTCCATAAGTTGGCATAGGGTCTGTCCAAATATCTTTAAGATCTTCGGAAAATTGTTCTATTTTTTGAATTAACTCCCAATATACTTCATTGTGCCCTTGTACCGGAGGTTCATCTTCTTCATACTCTATCTCTTCAGTTGGAATCATTGACATGAGGTGGTCTGATAAAAAGCGCCCTAGGTTAAGCCCTATCCTGTTGTCTTTTGTAAGCGGAAGAATCTTTCTTAATGGTGGAAATGATAAGTTTAAAGAGTCTGCAGTCATCTTTATATCAGGATATTCTTTTGCTAAGAAATCCTCTGCAACAATACTCCACGAACGTCCTCTGACTATATCTGACAACTCTTTTGGAATATGTCTTAATTTTTCTATTACCAAAATCTGAAAGTCATTTCCCCAATTATCCTTATCTTTATATGCTAAGAATATTTTTGGAAAAAGAACTTTAACAAAGTCTGGAAAAGAATCTATTTTATCTTTTATTTCATTCCAATTCTCAACGTCATTATTAATACCTGTAGCTGATTTGGTCGATATCTTTACTACCACAGGCTTGCCATTATAGACACCAGAGAAAACATCTCCATAACGACCATAGGATATATAACTGAGAGCAACTATACCCAACTCCTTTAGTTTGTTCATTACATCAGATGAAAGTCCAAAATCAAACCTAGAAATACTATAAGGCTCTAGTCTGCTCATGTCATCTTCAGTCTGAGCAATTTTTGTCAGATGTATAAGCTGAGCAAACTCTTTATTTAATCCAAGAGAGCTTAGTAACTTTGCCAATTTAATTAACTTATTCATATCTTAAGCCATGAGATTAGCATAATTTTAAGATTCCCAATTATACATAAGCCACTCTACTCCACCCAAATCTGTTCCTCCAAATTCTTCCATCTTGATATTAGCAGGATCCATAATATCTATAATATCATCATGAAGAATCTTGCCTCCAATTTTTTTATTAAAAATTTCTATTTCTATATCATAATCTCCAATTGGAGTAACCATAGAATAGACCTGACCCCCAACTCTAAACCTCAGTCCACAATCCTCATAGGTGCCTCCGATGAGGGTATGATTATCACCAAAGTGGTCCTTTACTTTGGCGCAAACATATTCTAAGTTTTCTTTTAGTTCCTTTACCTTTTTGTCCCACTTTGACCAGCGTCTATCGTAGCCCTTTACAGCAACAGAGTTTTCTTCATTCCTTATATCATAAAAGACGGTCCACTCATCCTCTCCAATGTCTATATCAAAGCTCGCAAATAGGCGATCTTCTTCGCCATATATTGATTCAAGTCTGTCTATCCAGGACTCTAATTTATCCTCAGAAATCTTTCTTGCACCATTAAACATTTCCATTTCAAAGTCTTCGGATGCAACTTTTTTGATAAGAAGATCTATCTTATCTGCTTCCTTACTAAAACCCAAAGAGTCAAGTTTATTTCCAATTTTAATTAAGTTTTTTAGGATAGTGATCATAATCGCCGCCATGATAAAGGCTTGGTTGATTAGCAAAATATTTAGCCATTTCGTCCAGCTTATCCTTTGTTGTTCCTTCGTCTAGATAAACATCCTTTAATAAGAAAGCATAACTGCCTCCCGCAATTGGATAGGATACATTATACATATGCTTTGCAAGGTCAATATATTCTTCTAGCTTGGCATCTATCTCTTCTTCTGTTGCCTCTGGATTTTCATGGATAAAATCTTCCAGCTTTTCTTTTGCAATTTTTTCTGCACTTCTGCCTATTCTTTCTTCTTTGCTCATTTCTTCTAAAGCAATCTTTCTTAGTAAAGAATCAATAAAATTAGCTTCCTTCTGAAGCCCAAGTTGATCAAGCTTATCTGCAATTTTAACTAAATCTTTTAACATTCTATCTCCCAAGGGCATTAAACAAATCTTTTTTATAAAAAAGAATTAGCATATTACACTTTGCACTATTATCTCTTATATAAAGGGGTCAAAAAATTTTTCCAAAAAATTTTTTACCAATCCATATTTTATAGAATTTTGATTTTCATTTTCAAAAAATAAGCCCTCTCCCGGACCAAATCTTTAAAGGGCTATACAGAGTACTTTAAATACTTTACATCTGCATCTTCTAGATCTGACATATTAATGTTAACTGATGTAATTTTATCCATTAAACCTTTTGACATAGTATATCTTGTTCCTTTGTCAAAATGACCTGTTAAAAGCTTTACAACCTGCTCTTGTGTCAGACTCCCACCTGAATCAGATTCAGTATATCCTAACAATCCCTCGATTCTTTCTGCCTCTGACTCACCAAAATCATAAGCAAATTCATCCCTTCCATTTACTGCAAAAATAACCTTTTTAAAGTCATCAGTATTCCAGTCAGAATAATGACTATCTTTAAAGCTCCTTGTTACCGGATCATTTTTTGCCATGCCATAAAATTCTGGCTCTTGATCTCTCCACTTTCCCTTGCCCTCTTCTGTTTGATAAAATTTAATCAAACCTTCCGGAGTGTTATCAGAGCTTGCCATTCTAATTATGGCATCCACCATATCCGCCTCCCTATTTAACCCAAGTGAATCCAAGCGATCTGCCACCTTAATTAAGTTACTTATCATCTCATTTCTCCTAATATGATCAATTTTAATTAATCTATAAAAATAATAGAAGAGACCCATTTTTTAAAAATTTACACACACGCTGGGGAGTGCGTGTGTATGAAATCTCTAGGGTGCTATTATAAGGGGCCGCCAAGGAATTACTGGGTGCCGAGGGTGCCGAGTTTATACTCTTATATAAAGGGTGCCAAAAAATTGGGGAAAAATTTTTTTGAGCATGGGTTTTGGGTGCCTAGCTTAATCGAAGTTGACGTAAGGTAATAAAAAAATATCCGTGTTTCTAGGGTACCTGGTGGCCCGATTTTAAGATTTTTTCAAAACTCCCCAAGATTTAGATTTCACTTTTATAGAGACCCACCCCCTCCAATTTTTTCATTTTAAATAACTCGACCTTATCAAAAAAAAAGACCTCTATTTCTGACCAACCCACTCCTAAATCGCTGTCTCACTCTCTCCAGAAATATTCTCCCTTCCACTTTCAATCTCATTTACTATAAGTGGAATCTCTGTATCAGATACTCGACATAATCTGACCCAGCATTATTAGTTAGGGAATTAATCCTACTTCACTAATGGTAACTGACCTTCCGACCTATTCCTAATTAAGTATCTTTCCTTTCCGTAAGTTAGCCAGTGTTCAGTGGGTGTCATCGGGTTGGAAAGAGTCGCCACTCAATCTATGTAAGAGAGGTAATGTTTTTGCCGATTACTCTCTGATGTAATATCAGGTTATTCCGGCATTCGGTTTAGGTGTGAGATACAAAAAGAGGCTCGTGTTACCGAGCCTCTTTAATCCAACTATCTTCTACATTACTTTGTAGAAGGTATTAGGATCTTCCTTTCCTTGAGTGAGGAAAGAGTTCATGATGATATGGTCTGTGCTCTCCCATTAGTGATGAAGGCTCTCCAGAATACATTTCAGATCTCTCTTCCAACATCTGTGAGCGAAGGTCAAGATCTTCATCGGAGATATCAAATCCTTCTTCCATCTCTTCTTCTTTGTGATGTCTGTGGTGACCCTCTGGGTGTAGTTCATGGTGATAAGGTCTGTGTTCTCCCATTGGAGATTCATAACCACTATACATCTTTTGTCTTTCAGAAAGTCCTTCTAATGTTGCTCTAAAGTCATCATCACCTGTTGCTATCTTTCTGATGAGAGAATCGATATAATCTGCTTCTCTTTTTAGACCAAGAGAATCTAACTTTTTTGCTACCTTTACCAAATCCTTTATCATTTTATCTCCCTTCTAACATTTATTCTTTTTTGATTTTATTTTCCAAAAGGAATTTTACCATAATACATATCATGGTAACGAGGTGGGGTCATCATACGCTGTACTTCACTCATATTTTCATACTGGCGATAAAATTTCTCACGTTCAATTCGTTCTTCATAATATTTTTCGCCGCGAAGAAGCATACCCTTTGCATCTCTCTTTACTTCTTCTAATAGTTCTTCCTTTCTCTCTTCTGTTGGCATAGGGTAACCGTATTCGCCAAAATATTCTGAATACTGATCATGACTCCAATATTGTAAGTTATCTTCTGATTCTGGATTTTCGCAAAAAGATCTATACATTTCGAGATACTTTTTTGTTTTAAATTGCAATTTGTCTTTTTCTTCGTTACTGAGGCTATTCCACATAGTATAGAATTCATCATCGCCTGTTTCAGCAATCTTTCTAATTAATCCATCAACTATATCCGCCTCTTTTGTTAGACCAAGAGAATCTAACTTTGTTGCTACCTTTACCAAATCCTTTATCATTCTATCTCCTTTAAATTAATCTAAGTTATATACTTTCTGTTTAAATGATTCGAAGGCTCCCCTTCTACTCTTATCTAAATCTTCTGGTGAAATATCTCCACTGCAAAATTTACAAATATCCATTCCTCTGCCAGATCTTGAGCCGCCTTTTCCTTCTGCATAACGTGTACCACATTCATCGCAGGTTAGGTATCCTTCTCCAAGATACATTGCGGACTTTATTATACTTGCTTCCTTGTGGAGTCCAATTGATTCTAACTTTCTTGCAACCTTTAATAAATCTTTTGACATAAATTCTCCTGACAATGAGTTATTTAATTTAATAGATAAAAATAATAGAATGGGTCATTTTTTAAATATACACACACGCATTTTAGGGCACGCCTGTATGGATTATTTAGCGCGCTATTATAAGAAGTGGTGATAAAGTTTTAATACAATAATATGTATCTTTAATTATGTATAGACTCTATAGATATAATACATGGGTGATGTATTTCGCCCTATCATTTATTCCGGCATTCCTTTGGAAAGTGCGTGTGTGGATGTGGTTTGTGTGAGGTGTAGCGCGCTATAAGGTGGGCCATATAATAAGAGGTGGTGATAAAGAGATATTTTAGGAGATGTTATTATGTGATGTATTTACTATGTATCTATAATGTGGATAGGGTGTATCATACCTGTCAAGCGGTTTGAATTAAATAAGACATAATATTACATAACAGATTAGATGCGGGATGTATTTTTGGATTAGATATTTTCATTAGGGCGCTATATATATTAGATTAAGATGTGTATCTGAATTAGATTCTCTCGACATTCTTAAAGAGGATTATCTGTAATGGAATAAGAAGGTAAGACAAAAGGGTGTATAAGAAAGGATGTATTCCTATATGTATTATGAGTTACATTCAATAATACATAATAGAGTAAGGTAAGATTAGATTAGAAGTAACCGTATTATTCCGACAAAAAGTATTCCGACATATTTCTGTCGGCGCGTTACGTTATTCCGGCATAGCGGTCAGATGGGGAGTAATCGGTGGTCAGATCGGAAGTAATAAAAAATGGGTACACACAGATACAAAAAAGCCGCCCCTATTGGGACGGTTTCTCGCTGCAACGAGCGGACGATTTGCGGAGAGTAACTTGCAGATTACTCCCTATTGTCGTCCCTATAATTCTTTTTTGTGACGGTGCTAATAACACTCCACTCATACACCGACTTACTTGTGGAGGACAAAGAGCGTGGTTCCGTTCTACATAAATCTAACGCTTTCTCCGGTTTCCTTCTTACGGCGTTAGAGAGTAAGGGCATTACTCGTCGGGGTGACCCTCGATCACGAAATCGTCATCGTCCTCTTCAGGCGTGCGCGAGATCGCCACGTTCAAGTCCATAAGAGCGTTGACGATCCACTCGTAACCCTCGTTCACATGCAGCATCCCTCCGCTGTTCAGATGGACGGCAGAACCGCCCTCCGGGTGGATGGTGAACGAGAAAGAACCAACCGGGAGACACACGGGCGGATTAGGCCCATTCATCTCCGTGTATTCCTTCAGAACCAGCGTCAATTCGACGTACACAGTCACCTCTAGTGATTAGGAGAACCGTCCTTCAGAACGGGAGAATTCAGAAAAAAACAATCCATATCAAAGACGTTCTTATCATCGGGGTATTCATTCATCCATGCATACGCGCTCTCCCCGTTATCAAATGGGCCGTAGTAGAAGAAAGAGAGGTTGCTCTCTTCGATACCTTCTGCGATGCGAACTAGCCACATGATACCCTCCTGTGTATGCTCACTCATACCCTCTAATGAACCTTCCTCTCTCCCCTCTTTGTCCAACCCTTTGTCCGTCCTTACCAAAGAGAGGAAGGCTCATTGGAGGGTACGAGCGGAGCCTCTGACGCTCACACTCGTACACTCACTCTGACGTTACTTCAACTTCTTCGCAGCGGCCTGAACCGTGGGAAGAACATCGCGGAGAAACGCGACCACACCGGCCATTTCATCGGGAGCGAGGTTGGTAGGCTTCGCACCCTTACCGCTACCGACGCGGAACTGAACGCGATCATCCTCGTTCAGACCGATGGTAGCGTGCAACATATCAACAGGACTGAACACCTTCGCGGACTTCTGAATACCATTCTCCGCGTAGCCAGCGAGCGCGTCAATGATCGCGGGCATATCCGCAACCGGGATTTCCTGCGAACCCGTGCCCTTTCCACGGGCAAACGCGACCTTGACGACGGTAACACCGTCGTCATTCAGGCCCACTTCGATAGTCTCACGCGCAACGGCAACGGCAGACTGGTTGACGGTAGTGGCGAACAACTTGCCCATGACTTACCTCGAAAGGCTCTCGCGTGTTAGTGGTGCCAGCGGGGAGAGCCGTTCCCGCCGCCCACGTTCAGAATGTAGCACGCCCGTAGCGGGCGGCAAGGTCTAGGGCATCCTTTTTTTTCTGCCCCGCTCACCTTGCCTGTAGTCGGGAGGCTTCCCGGCCACACCGACTATATACCATACGTCGGTGCTATTCCGAGACTTTTTGTGTGCTCTAGTCAGACTTCAGTCTAACTCTAGGTCAGACTTCAGAGTTAGTCTTATTATTCCGGCCTATCCTATAACATGGTAATCGGGTTTTGTCAAGTGCTTTCTTATTGGGGCATATATCTTCAGGTATTCCGACAAAAAGTATTGGGGCATAATCTATTGGGGCATAATTTTATTACTGGGTATTCCGACAAAAAAACTAGGTAGAAAAGTATTCGGGCAAAAAATTATTAGTACAAAAAAGTTTATTCCGGCATTTTGGATCTCGTACATTATTGGGGCGAAAGGGGTATTGGGGCAAAGATATTCCGGCATTTCGCCACCCTCCCGCTACAGAAAAAGTAGAGGGGGAGGAAGATTTAGGTTGACGCTCCCCATAGGGGGGTTAGAATGTAGAGGAAGGAAGGGGAGCCGATGGTCGGTTTCCGAAAGACGAGGAGGAAGGTATGCCTAACTGGTGTTCAAACGAACTGACTGTCTCTGCCCCAACTCGCGAAGAGTTGGATGCTTTCATCGCTCGCGCTGCGTCGGGTGACCATGTGTTTGTCGGGCCTTTCGCCCAAAAGGCTTTCAACGAAGAGAAGGAGTTTGACTGGGGTACATTCACGCCCATCTACATGGAAATGCTCATGCGTGACGATGAACTTTTCATGGATAAGAGGGATGATAAGCCCGCGCTTTCTTTCCATGCGTTTGTGCCTATGCCTCGCGAGGTAATGCTCGCTCCCTATGATAGCAATAGGCTTCAGAGGGCAAAGGTGGAATACCCCGAATGGTTCGACCGTTTCCCAAAAATTGTTGCTGGCTATGACTGGGAGTATCAGAATTGGGGAGTGAAGTGGGGTGCTTGCGAGGCTAGTATTGGTGAAGTGTATCAGGACGGAGAAGGTCGTTGGTGTGTGGATTACTCCTTCGATACTGCGTGGGGTCCGCCGGAGGATTTCTACTATCAAGTCGGCAAGATGTATCCTACCATGAATTTTTATGCTACCTATCGGGAAGAGGGTATGGGATTTCAGGGAACTCTCCGAATGGAAGGCGGAGAGTGTACCGAGAGTGACCAGTGGGAAACAGAGCAGGAAGATGAAGAGGAAGATGGGGATGATGATGGAGGCGAGGAGTAGCCTCTAATCGGGGAGAGAGTTGGAGTAACGTCCGCTCTCTCCCCGATGTTTTTCCAAACGCCGGAATAGGCTATGTCGGAATAATCGCGGTGGTGGAACTATTCCGGCATTCATTACTTTCAGGTCTGATAGTGTAACTAAAAAAATCTAAAGATAGCACTTCCATATGGTATAGGTGAGACACGATAAGGCGAGGTGGTAATCCTCGCGATGGTTCTAGCCCATCGAAAAAACGCATCCCTGCCCTTGACGTAGGTGCTAGGCGTGCTACATTCTACAGGTCGGGCGAGAAACCCGACGTTCAACAACCCGCGACGGAGCCTAACATGGCAACCCTTCATAGCGTCCCCCTTCGCTTCTTCCCCTCCGACTGGGAGAGCGAAACCTACTCCGATAGCACCTTCCTCGCGCTAATCGCGCCTCACGCGACCCGAAGCACCTTGACCGATGACGAGGTGAGCGAGATGGAGAGCGTGACGGACTACGGGGATGGAGAATACCCCGCCGCGATCCTGTCGCGAACCATCCCCCCGATGCTGGGACAAATCCTCTTCATCGTCACCGATGGTGAGGCGTTCCCGACGAGCGCGGGAGAAATCCGCAGCAACCTGTCCTTCCCCGTGCTGGACAACTTCTGCTATGATGCCTCGCTTCTGAAGGCACGCATCGAAACCCTCGACGCCCGCCTCTCCCGCGCCCGCACGATGCTGGAAAGCCTCAAGTAAGAGGTAGGAAGCCGGAGGTGTCAAGCCCTCCGGCTTCTTTTTTTTTATTTTTTCGCACAAGTATTCCGGCATAATGGGTCTAAAAAATGCTTGCACGCTTACGTTAGCGTGCTATGTTCCTAGTGCTGGGAAACCTCCCCAGCAAATGAACAAGCGAGGAGGATCGGATGGGATACTACGTCAAGAATACCGAGTCTCACTTCTTCATCCCGAAGGAGTATCATGGTATGGCCCTTCAGGCGATTAGGGACTTTATGCTGAAGACTTACACCGCAGATAGTGGTATGCAAGTCATCCGGTCTTTTCCTTGGGTTAATACCGACGAGGTAGTTAACTCTGAAACTCTTAAGGATGCTCTGTACTATTGGCGTTGGGATCCTTATACCGATGAAAATGGGGATATTACGGATCTCTCTTTTGACGGTGAAAAGTTGGGAGAGGATGAACTTCTCTTTGGCGTAATTGCTCCCTATGTAAAGGAAGGGTCTTATATCGTTATGCAGGGAGAAGATAACTACACTTGGCGATGGTACTTTGACGGCAAGACCTACCGTGATCAGGCTGCAAGGATCGTCTGGAAGTGAGTTAGATGGGCAAGTAATCGGGGGTAACTCCCCGATGAAAGCCTATGTCGGAATACACGCACGCGCAGAGGATTTTTCCGACATTCCGCCGCTAGGATATTCCGACAAAACTTTGTTAAAAAATCCCTTGACCTCTCCACCCATCGTGCTATATTCATAGTGCAAGGAGGAAGGAATGGAAACCGATTTCGTCTGCCGCATGGAAAACATGGCTATTCTCTATCACTCTGTCATTGGACACAAGATGGTTCAGAGGGAGTGGGCTTCGGGAAGAAAGCACACAAAGAAGGAAGTCTCTACATTCAAGAGCATTGAGAGAGAGTGTGAGTCAGTATTCATGGAAGCCGCTTCTTTCCCCGGTGCAGCGGAGGCTTAAATGGACATTCAAGGTATCGTTCTAATTTCAATTTTGATTTGGTGTGTATGGTATATGATTAAACTCTGATCGACAACCCCGAAAGGGGTTTTGCCGTAATACGCGTGTGTATGTATTCCGACAAAATGGTGACTATTCCGGCGAATTGAAAAGAAAAGAGGAGAGAGGCGGATTACTCCAACCTCTCTCCTTCCCTTTACTTCACGATGCCATTGGCCTTCAGCATCGCCTCAAATTGCGCCGTCACAGAGGCACGGTTACCCTTGAAGCCAAATTCCTTCTTGACGATGGAGAGACACGACGGAGCCTTGCTCGTCAGACGCAAACCTACTGCTTCAGCCTTCAGACCCATACGGATAGTAAGAAGGCGATAAACATCGATGCTTTCGCCCGTGATGATGATCGCCCCGGTTTCGGTCTTTTCGATAGCCATTTCTTCTTCCTCCCTGCACATACAGATTAACCTCCCTGCTACCGGAGGCAAGGAAAAAAGAGAGGCTCACGAAAAAAATTATGTCGGAATAAGTCACATGGGTACGCACACTTATTCCGACATTAAGGTATTACGGCATAGGGCCTTTCGGCCCCTCCGATTAGAAGGTAATCGGAAGCAGAGAGGTTGCGATGATGTTCGCTTCCTCTACGGCATTGAAGACTGAACTCCAGCCGAAACTCTCGTAGACCGCATCACTACTCTCGTAATTCGTGATGACGAGGTAGAAACTACCATCGCTGGCCTCACGAACGTGTGCGGTCAAACCCTTGTCTTCGTAGTGGATCGTTTCGATATCCATTCTTCCCTCCTGCACATACATTCTAACCGGATGCATCCATACGTCAAGGAAAAAAGTTTGCGGGTTATGTCGGAATAATCGGGGAGCCTCCGTATGCCGGAATAGTCTGAAAAAAAATAAAAAAAACGAAAAAGGGAGAGAGGCGTCCCTCTCTCCCTTTGCTGCAACCTCGTGAGAGGCGTTCTAACTCTTTGTGTGTGCCTACACACTTCACACGGCCTTATCGCAACCTTCAACCGTATGAAGCGACAGACTTGCTAGTTAAAAACTCTGTTCAACGCCTGTCTAACTAAATGAACAGAGGGGGCTTTCGATAACCTACTCACCCCTACTAACGTGCGCCTACTTGACCTTCTTCGCCGCCGCCTGCACGGTGGGGAGAACGTCGCGGAGGAAGGCGACGACACCGCCCATCTCCTCCGGCGCGAGGTTCGTCGGCTTGGCACCCTTTCCGGTACCGATACGGAAGGAGACACGATCCTCCTCCGTCGTACAGATGGTGGCGTGCAGCATGTCCACGGGGGACAGGGCCTTGGCCGACTTGTTGATACCATTCTCCGCGTAACCGGAGAGGGCGTCGATGAAGGCCGGGAGGTCAGCGACGGGCACCTCCTGCGCTCCCGTACCCTTGCCGCGAGCGAGGGCGAACTTCACGACGGGCACGCCGTCGTCATTGAGGCCGACCTCGATACTTTCACGGGCGACGGCGACAGCGGAGGCGTTGACGGTGGACTGGAACAACTTTCCCATGATGGACTTCCTAGAAGGTTCCCGGCTTGTTGCGTGAGGGACGGTGGGAACCGTTCCCGCCCTCACGTTTCTATCTTAATCTCCCCAGCGCAGGGCGCAACCCTTTTTCTGCTACCCTGCTCGTTTTTTTCGGGGGAGCCTTCCGGGTCGCTTTCGCTTCCCTTCCGACACCGACCATATACCATAGATGGGTGCTATTCGTGTTTTTTTATTCCTTCCCTAGTGAGCGATTTTTTTCATTTTCCTATTGACAGATTAGATGGATCGGGTTATGCGCGGAAACCTGGATTATTGGGGCATACTCCCATAGCATAAAGGTGGAGAACTGTCAAGGGCTTTTACAAAATTTTACAACTCACTATTCCGACATAATGGCTGCAATTATTCCGACATAATTTATTCCGACAAAAGGGGTTGACTATTCCGGCGTAAAAGGGGTTGACGGGTCAAGGGTATCGGTTAGATGGTTGCTGGAGGTAGGAATGGACTGTCTACTGAACATCATCGCGGCGGTACTTTTTTTCATCATTCGCCTTGCCGATAGGTGGGGCTAGGATAAGGGGAACTTGGAGGTAGAAATGGACTTCGCAAATCGTCTCGCAAATCATGCCGCCCTTTGGGCTGCGCTGCGTGTTATCTCCCTTCTTCATTCCGTACAAAAGGAGGGAAAGAGGCTTGTCGTTCATCCCGATGTGGATTACGATGGTCTTGTGGATAACTGCTTCGATATCATGGAAATGACGGAAGATTACCCCGGTATCGCGGAGGGATAAGGGGATGCCCCGAAAGGGGCTATGCCGGAATAAACGGTTGGATTATTCCGACAAAATCTATTCCGGCAAAGCGGCGAAAAAAGGGGAGGGCCGAAACCCTCCCCTACCCTTACTCTTCCGAAATCGTATCGTAATGTGTTCCATCGGGAGCGACAAGGTAACTGTCGTCCAGCATGTGGAACATTCCGACCCAGCCCTTCCCTGCGAGAGCGTTATACTCCCTTATAGTAATCTTCTTCTTCTTTCCCGGAAGCCTCATATTTAAGAAGGTTTCATCATCCTTCTGATCCCTCAGCCATTGAATGAGGGTTGCTTCATCCATCCCCGTTTCCCAGACCCAATAGCGATACCCGTACTCTTCTTCGATAGCCACGACGACGTTGGACATTCTCTCTGCCTCCAAAGCCACTATAGCATGGTGGAGAAACGTGGCAAGGAAAAAGTTGGTGGCCGGAAGAAATTTTTTGTCGGAATAGTGGACGGGTTTATTCCGACATTTTCCCACCAAGTATTCCGGCGTTGCAAAAAAAATTTTAAATAAAAAAGAGACCGGGCTTGACACCCGGCCTCTTCTTAGCTACCCCAAATTACTTCAGAGTCTTAGCAGCCTTCTGAACCTGCGGAAGAACATCACGAAGGAAGGCCACAACACCAGCAAGCTCATCGGGGGCGAGGTGAGTGGGCTTCGCGCCCTTACCGCTACCAACGCGGAAGGAAACACGATCATCCTCATTCAGAGAGATAGTGGCGTGAAGCATATCGACAGGGGAGAAAACCTTGGCAGACTTCTGGATACCATTCTCAGCGTAACCCGCGAGAGCATCGATCACAGCGGGGAAATCAGAGACGGGGATTTCCTGAGCACCAGTGCCCTTGCCACGAGCAAAGGCAACCTTGACAACGGCGATACCGTCGTCATTCATGCCGACCTCAATCGACTCGCGAGCGGTGTTCAGAGCGGAAGCATTGACAGTGGACGCGAAGAGCTTAGCCATGATTTACCTCAGAATGTTCCCGTTTTGTGGAGTGTTGCGAGAGGGGAACCTTCCCTCGCCACACTTTCTATTTAACCTTCCCCGTGGGGGGCGCAACCTTTTTTTTGAACCTTCCCGATTTTTTTCTCGGGGCCTTCGGGAGCCTTTCGGTTCCCCCGCTGGCAGATACAGAATAACCCCTCTCCGAATCCGTGCAAGAGGTTTTTTGAAGAAAATTATGCCCCAATAGTATCCAGGACTATTCCGACAAAATCTATCAAACTATTCCGGCAAAAAGGGAAGCGAGGGAGGCCGAAGCCTCCCCCTTCCCTATCGACCTTCTTTCTTCCTTTCCTCTTCTTCCCGCCTTTCGATGCTCACACGGCGCATCACTTCAAGTTGACGACGGATGGAGTAGGCCATCTCACGCTTGGCACGCTCGCGGCATTCACGCATCTTCTTGTCGGGGTCGTTCATCCCTGCCTCCACACACATCATAGCACGCACACACAGATATGCAAGAAGAAAGTGCGAGATAATTATGTCGTAATAATGGATTAGAATTATTCCGACAAATCTATTCCGTCATAAAAATGTGGAGCGGGCATCACTTTTTCCTTGCCTCTCCCTCTCACCATGCTATGTTCATGGTGTGGGAAGGAACCCACGATGGAGGCTAAAGATGGATACCGGAACGATGCTGAAGAAGGCCCGTATGCACCAGCGTATTGCGAAGAAGTGGGCGAAGGCTGCGCGCCTGCACGCGGAGGCTTTCCGCGCTGTTTTCGAGGCAGAGGCTATCGAGAACGAGGCGAATAGTGTCGAGGTGGACACGCTCAAGCCGATGGTGAAGCGCAAGGCACCCACCAACGAGGTCTGGTAGAGCGGAGGGGAGCCGGGGCATAGTCCCCGGTGAAACCCCATTTTGCCCCAATAAATGCCGTAATAACTACAATCATTATTCCGGCAAAAACGCCCAAAAGGGCGGGGAGCCTGGCTCCCCTATCCACTATCCCTCTTCCTTAATTCCCTCCCAGTCCAAGTCAACGTGGGTGGAGTAGTAACCATTACTTGAACCATTCCAGCGAAGGTCAATGTCTCCCTTGCTGGTACGAATGGTGTAGAACGTCCATTCATGGATAAGGTATCCATGGTCTTTTTCTTCGGTACGCTCCTCCGCGACGGACACGACGCCACCGACGAGATCGGCAGGCTCGCCCGTGAAATCTTCCAGATAGACGTTTTCGCAGCATTGACGGTAGTGCTTCATAGTGAGCACGCCACCGTCCGTGCGGAAGATGATTTCTTCGCTTCCCTTCTTCATCCCCTCCACGGCGAGGATGGTCTTTCCGATGAGGTTTTCGATTTCGCTTTCCATTTCTTTTTCCTCCCTGCACCATGAACATAGCACGATGGGATGAAGGGGCAAGAGAAAAAAGCGAGAAAGTTTGTCGGAATAGTTCCACTTATTATTCCGACAAACCCTACCAAAAAAGTGTTGACGCTTCCATCGCCCGTGATACATTCTTCTTGCGAGGTGAGAATGTTCAAGACCGATTTCTTGTGCCGCATCGAAAATCAGACCATCCTCTTCAATGCCCTGATGCTCCATCGTGAGGCGAAGAACGCCCTAAAGAAGAAGGGTCTTTCTCCTGAACAAATCCGTCAAGTATCCGATATCATCATCGACTGTCAAGATGTTTTTGCCGATGCTCATTCTTACCCTGACGCTGGGGAAGCATAGCATCAAAACCCCGAAAGGGGTTTTGCCCTAATAAGTGGATAGACTATTGGGGCAAAAGTATTCCGGCAAATGGCCTCGGAAGGCTCTGACCCTTCCTGCCTCTCACCGCTTCACTCCCAGAAATCACCGGAAGCGAGATAGACGACGATTTCATCGCCCTCGTTGTAGTGGCGAGCCTCTTCCTTGAAACCGTAGGTGCCGGAAGAGAGGACGGAACCCGTGACGGTCGCGACGAGAATATCTCCTTCCTCGTCGGTCGCGATGTTGAAGGAAGCCACGCGCAGGGGGATGCGCGGTTGACCGTCAGGAATGGTGAACGTGACGGAAGAGCCGACAGACGGGATGGTTCCGTCGTCATAGAGATTGATGAACATTCGTACGCTCCTTCGTGGGGTCTGCCCACAAGATGAGTATAGCACGGTTGATAGAGGGGTCAAGAAAAAAATGAAGTCTCCAAACTTTTTATTCCGGCAAAATTATTCCGGCATTTAGTAAAATGAGTATATGGACGAGCATAAGATAGTATCTCTTGATACATGGAAAAAGGAGAAGGAGATCGAGCGCGAGTGGGTGGACGAAGATATTCCGGCAAACCCTTATTCCGGCTTACCGATCATGCTCGCGTCTGCATACTGGAGAGGTAACCTAGATGGAAAGAAGGAAAAATGGCTAGAGTTACGTTGGCATATAGCCACACTCATCCTTCTTAACGTAGTCTCAATTGCCGCAATAATCCTGCTCTCCCACTACAGGTAATGCCGGAATAGTTGGAGGCACGCACACAAAAAAAGAAAAGTGGGCCGAAGCCCACAGTTCTTTCAGACCATCACTTCTCTTCCGGAAGGATTGCGGAGAGGATGGTCTTGCTCGTACCAGCGATGCGCGTCATGCTGTCGCGAATCTTCTTGCTGTCTCCGCCCCAGCAAGCGATGTAGAGCGAGGAAGGCTGACTATCCAAGCCCCACGCACCCAGCACACACGCGGCCACAGACTCTGCCTCAATCTCTGCCGTAGAACGGGAGTGGTCAAGGTCAAGCGTGTTGTTTTCGCGAAAGTGCATGAGCGAGTGAGCCAACTCATGCGCGAGGGTTCCGGCCTTCTCCGCACCTTGAAGAGCGGAGGACACATGCACGGTCTTACCCATGCTCACGCCCTTCGCACCACCGTACAGAGCATCCATGAGAACCGGGTGACGGTACTCAAGAGTGATGCCATTGTCGCGGTAGACATTCTCCAGCGCAGCGACCAGCCCCGCATCGTCGCCCTTCGCACGGTACTCCAGCGTCGGAGCCTCTTCCCCTTCGGTCTGCGAATGGTCAAAGACGTAGACAGAACGGAACCCAGCGAGAATTGACTTGTCCTTCCCGGTTGCCTTGTCGGCAACGGTCTTGAAGATTGGAGCGAGAATCCACAGACGACGGTTCCACTCTTCCCCCTTGACCTTACGGTTCAGAGAGTTCCACTTCGTGGAGCCAGCCACGTTGGAAAGAGTGATGCCGTACTGCTGGGCCTGAACGGCCATCAAGATTGTGTTATTCCAAGAATAACGCCAAAAGGCCTGCTGGTACTTCAGCCAGCGGCGAAAGACCTCGCTACCCTTGGCCTCGTCGGTCTGGTCGCCAATCATGGCGACGATGCCCTCCACAATCTGAAGGGACTTCGCGGTGCGTGCGTCAGGCTGCATGTTGAATGCTCCGGGGAGTTAGTGTCGGTTCCTTCCGACACCTCCCCTATATCATAGAAGAGTGCTATTCGTAACTTTTTTGGGTCGCGAAAGTGAGGTATCCTTTTTCCACTTGTCAAGGTGGATTACAAAATATTACATCTCAATATGCCCTAATACTCTGTAGGTGTATTCCGACAAAATCTATTCCGACATTTCGGCCCCAAAAAAGTCTTGACGGTGCGTGGGTAGTGGTTAAGATGCATTTGGAGGCTGGAAGGATGTTTCCTGAAGAGAAGTTCGGTCCGGTGGAGATGCCGGGAGAGGTCAACCCGATGCACGAAGAAGAGGATACAAGCGATGCTCCCACGGTAGTCATTCCGCGAGAGTATCGGAAGCCTGAACCAGAGGAAGAGTTCTTCGGACTGCCATTCTGAAAGGTGGGGAGGGGCGGGCCTTCCGCCCCGGTTTGCCCTAATAACTCTCCATCTATTCCGACAATCAGTATTGCGGCATAACCCCTTTCGGGGCTACCTCCTAACCAGCAAGGGTTGCCGAAAGAATTGTGATGATCGTTAGGATCGGAGCACCAACGTATGCGAAGAGAAAAAAGCCTCCTTCGACCTCGCTCCAAAAATCCTCATTCTTACGCTTATCTCCGGTCATTCTTCTTACCTCCTGAAACCATTTATCATGCCACCATGGTACGTCAAGAAAATATTTTGCTCATTATGTCGGAATACTTCTTACCACTATTCCGGCAAAGCGAAAGAGAGAACCGCCCGAAGGCGGCTAACTCTTCCCTATCTCACTCCGGCGCGACGAGGTTACCGTGACGCGCCGCCAGACCGACATGCTTTGAGGTGGTCACAGAGTAAAAGTGACCGCTCCGCGAGGTGTAGTCAAAGACCACACGGTTACCGTTCTTCACGGTGGCGATTAGAAGGTTGTACGACCACAGGTTGCGACCATCGGTGCGAAGGTGCTTTGCGCTCGCCTTCCGACCATTCCACCACGCTGCTGCGACTTCACGGTTCGTCATTCTCTTCTTCCTCCTGCATGAAGAGTGTATCCACCCACAAGAATAATGCAAGGTGCTAGATAACTTTTTATGTCGGAATAATACAAGGACAACACATTATTCCGGCATACAAAAGGAAACGGGGGCCGTAGCCCCCTCACCATTCCTTTACTTTCTAATCACGAAAGAAATGGTATCGTCCATGCACCATCCGTTACTGAAGGCCATGCCACGCCCGACGTAGGTAGCGATATCGGCTTCGCGGAGGTCGCTACCGCTACCCGTAGGAAGGTTGAACTCAAAGAATGACGCATTGTAATCGCCAATGGTGCCGTTTTCATAAGCACCATTCAGGGCTTCATGCGAACTAAAATCGTCCGTACTTCCGATTACGAAAACCCACTCGTTCATTTTGTTCTCTCCGGCTCCTGTAGGATGAACCCTACAAGAAGAGTGTATCACGGGATGTATCGCCGTCAATAAAAAATATTGCCCAATATGTCGGAATACTACCTCTATGTATTAGGGCAAAACCCCCGAAGGGGCGAGGCCCTCACTCCCTCCGAAGATGTGAGAGGCGAGCATATCCCGTGTAGTGATCTCGCGCCCACGGCAGGGGACGATCCCAGCGGACGAGAATGAAGATCTGACCGATGCTATCAATGAAGGGATGCCACGCGATGTTTCCAGCGTGACCGTCCCGACCGACGACACGGGTGCCGATAGGGAAAGTGGCGCGAGCCTCCGCTTCATTGATAGCGATCTGTTCAGGGGAAGGGATGACGTAGGACATTCGGAACCTCCAAAGGCAGTGTATCATGGTGCTAGTAACCGTCAAGAAAAAAATCTCAACCATTATGTCGGAATAACACTGTGGACTATTACGGCAAAGAGGAGCATCGGGGAGGGTTTCCCCTCCCCTTCCCCTCACCCGTCAGTCGGTGGGAGCCGTCCAGCCGGGGCCGTTGACACCGGGAGGGTCACGATGCTCCATCGCCGCTTCCTCTTCGGCAGCACGACGGGCGACGTATTGACAGGTGAGACAAAGGACACCCGAAACCTGCGGGGACATGCCCCACACTTCCTCTCCACAGTGCTCACAGTTAGCGACGAAACACAGCATGGATTACCTCCAAAGTCCCTGTATCAAGGTGCCCATAGGATGCAAGGCCCGTGATACACTTTTTATGTCGGAATAGTTAGATCGATTATTCCGGCATTATCGTAACAGACGGGCCTCTTTTTTCTTGACACACTATGCAGTTATGTTAGAATGGCTTTGGAGGTGATTAGTGTGTTCGTTCCGAAAGCCGAGTGTCTCCGATGCCGCTTTTGACGATGTGTTCAATGACATTGAAGCAAACCCCTACACAATGATAAATGACATTGTTTCGCGTACCGGATGGTCGCGTGGAACCGTTGTTGCCGTTGTCAACATTCTGCGCGAGGACCGAGCCGTTTCCCGATGCAACGGTTACAGAGGAGGATACGCTTATCGCGCAAATAAGGTTGACAAGTAATCTTGAATGTGTTAGCGAGTGTGCGAATGAGTTTGCCGGAATAGCGCAACACTTTATTCCGACATTTGGGATCCTATTATTCCGGCGAAAAAGAGGAAAGGCCAGCCTTCGGGCTGGCCCGATAACCTCTAGAAACGGAAGTTATCGCTCACCATGTTAGCGTAGGTGGAACCCTTGCCGCCCCTAACCTGCCCGATGCGGCGACGGACGATGGAACCTTCCGCGACCATGTGACGGACGCAGAACGTGACGGTAGCGTAACCGATACCCGTGCGTGCAGCGGTGGCCTTCATGGAGGACATAGGGTGGTTTTCGATATCGAACAGAACAGCCTCAAAGGCAGCGTCAGAAACAGAGGGGATCATGGACACTCCGCGTCGGGGGGTTTTTCCCGACAAGTACCTGTATCCCGACCGATGAAAGGTGCAAGTCCAGAATACAACTTTTATGTCGGAATATCTCTAATGATTATTCCGGCAATTTCCCGCCGAAGCGGGAGCCGAGACTAACGGCGGAAAGCCTCGCGCAAGTCCTCCCAGAACAAGTCCCACCGCCCGCGCCCGATGGCGTCGTTCCAGAGGGTCAAGAACAGGTGCTTCAGCGTGATGAACATGGTACCTCCGAGTCGGGTGGTTTTCTCCCGACAAGTACCTGTATCACGATGTATTAAGTGTGCAAGTGTGCATAATATATTTTTTATGCCCCAATAATACATAGAGATTATTACGGCAAAAGTTATTGCGGCAAATCGCACACCCATTCGTCCACTTATGTCGGAATAAGTTGCTCAAAAAAAAGAAAAAGAAAAAGGGAGCCTTTCGGCTCCCCTCTACCCTACGCGCCCATCATCCGTTCGGCGCGTGATACTGCATCGTAGTAATCGTCGTCGGCGCAACGCTCATCCCAAATCGCGAGCGTGGCCTCATTCGCCCTATCTCGGTCAATGGTGGGAACGACGTTGCGACCTCCGCAGGTGTAACAAGTGACATCGTAGAAACCATTGTGATAGAGGGAGTAACCCTCTTCGTCATGGTCATCCTGCCAGAACTCGTCGTCCTCGGAGATGCCGCCCGCGTCGATAGACGGGTTGACATGCTTTCCGCGACCCTCACAAGTGGGACAGACCTCAAACTTTGTTGGAAGAGTGTGGACGGTAGGCTCATCGCCCTCACCGTTGTCCACCTCAAAGGTGAACGTCATGTGCTTCATATCGAAGCCCTTGTTGAACTTCTGCTGCTCGCGAGCATTGATAACGCGAGAGTCACCGTGGTAGTTGTGTTCAGTCCAGTCGTAGCCCATGATGAATGCTCCGGTTTTGAGTGCGTCCCTGTGGACACCTCCCCTATATCATAGAGAGGTGCTATTCTTAACTTTTTTTAGAGGGCCGTCTTTCCAAATATTCCGGCAAATACTTTTAGCCCCAAATCTATCTCGGCAGATCCTTTCTGTCAAGTCTTTTTTATTCCGGCAAAAGAAAAAAAAGAGACTGACCTCTGCGAGAAGAGGGGCTGAATTATTCCGACAATTTTTCCTATTTTCTTCCTTCGTGGCGGATAGATCCATTCTCTATATAGCGAGAGAACCGCTTTGTCAAGTTTTTATTTTTGATTTCCCCTAGTTTTGTTGTCTCCCATATCGGTGCTCATGTGGCCCTATGTGCCGGAGCGAGCGATAACCTGAAGTGTCCCTTACAGTTTCATCAAAATTTAACTTGACTATTTTATAGAAATATAGTAGTAGATTTTATGTCGGAATAATACATCCGCCTATTACGGCATTGTCCTACCAATAAAACGAAAAAAGCCTGCCGAGAGGCAGGCCTTATATCACATCCTATAACGGATTTCTCCTCCGTTAACAAGATAGATAATGATCGTGAACTTGACCGCACCGTTACCGCGAACGGTACGGATGCTGGACACCTCGTACTTTGAGGCAATCTTACCCTCCGCAATAGCGCGGTCGATAGACTTATCGGCCATAGCCGAAGCGATCTTACCCTCAGCGAACTCTGCCTTCATGATCTCGTCCATTTCCTTTCTCCTTACACCAACTATATACCATAGATCGGTGCTATTTCAAACTTTTTTGTGCGCCACCTCTCACTCTTTATTCCGACATACTCCTGAGCATATGTCGGAATAACGCATCACACTATTCCGGCAAAGCCCCGAAGGGCTAACCCCTAGAGGCTCGCCACCTCCTTGCCCTTCATATTCCATTCCTGACAAAGATAGTCGCTTTCCTTGTTGCCCTCACGGCAGAGTCGGTCTGCCTGAAACTGGGCCTCTTCCTCCACATAGAACGCTCGCGAGGAAACACAGATGAACGTACCGCGCTCCGTTTCGCGCCACTCATTGACGAAGAACATTAGGAACCTCCCATGAATACATAGCATGTATAGATGCATAGTCAAGGAAAAAAGTTAGGGTGTCCGGGATTATTCCGACAAAATCTTACCTTCGATTTTAGACCATTTTCCTGTCACTATATCCGACTGAACGAAAAAAATCAAGCGTAATGCGAAAGAAAGAAATGTCGGAATATTAACCTACGTTATTCCGGCATACGGGCGCACAAACAAAGAAAATCCCCGCCTTTCGGCGGGGCTTTCTTCAGCGGGTGGCGTTGAGCCAGCCCAGCATCTCTTCGGAGGTCAGGCGGATTCCCGAAGTCCAGCAGAGGTAGGTCTCATCGCGGTCGCCACGCCCACCCAAGAAGCTGTCAAGCTCCCAAGTGATACGGGAGGGAGGGATGACCTCGTTCCAAGCACCGAAGCCATATTCGCAAGTCCGACGAGCCTGCGAAGCGGGGCCTCGCAAAGCATACTGTCCGTCGATGTAGATTGCGACCTCGCGTTCCCGTCCATTCTCGTACTTGCTTTCGTACTTGCGGGGGAGGGAGAGCATTTCTTCCTTCGTAATCGGCATTGAACACTCCGGATGGTGAGTGTGGGTTCGTCGCCCACACATACGCTATATCATAGGTGAGTGCTATTCGTAACTTTTTTGGCTATGCACCCACCAACTATGCCGGAATAAGGTGACTATTCCGGCAAACAGTGCATAGGCATAGGGGCGAGCACAGGGACACGATTATGTCGGAATAGTTGAGCGCACACACACAAAAACAAAAAAGGGAGCCTTTCGGCTCCCCTCCCTGTCCCCCTACCCTATCTCACCCACGCTCCCACGGCGCACGCGGCTCCGCAGCCTGCGCGGCGGCGAGGTCCGCATCCCAGCGGGCACGCATCGCCGCGATGCCAGCGAGGGGAACATCGTGAACATTCCGCTTGAACAACTCCTCGTCGGAGCAGCCACCGTCGAAAACGTCAATGATTTCAACCTCCGCGTCGAACTCCTGCGCGATACGCAGGTAGGGAGTGAACTCCCAGCCCTGCGTGAAGGTGTTGTGAACCACCACATCGCGGTCGCCAGCGAGCAGACGACGCGCCGCACCCTGACAGGCGGCGTGCGCCTGCGGAAGCAGGGACGGGTTGAAACGGTACACACCGTCCTCTGTGAAGAAGTCGTCAGCGGAAACGAGCGCCGCGCCCGTCTTGCTGGAGATGCGCTGGGCACAGGTGGTCTTGCCAGCACCGGGGAGGCCACGAACGATGGTGAGACGAAGGGACATTGAACGCTCCGAGAGAGAATGTCGGTTCCTTCCGACAGAGTGAGATTAGCCTACCCAACGGGACAGCGCAACCTTTTTTTGCTACCGTCCCTCTTTTTTTTCGGGGTAGTCATCAGGGGTTTCCCTTCCGACACTCACCCTATATCATAGACGGGTGCTATTCGTAACTTTTTTGGGTAACCCGTGCGCGTCTATATTCCGGCATACCGTCTGGTGCGCTATAGCATTAGCGCGATTTGTCAAGGGGTAGTCCAAACTTTTTTATTCCGGCATACTCCGCACACGCATATATTGTTTTTGGATTTTGTCAATGGCGATAGAGAAAAAAGTTATTCCGGCATAACGGCGAGGTGCATAACACTTTTACACGCGGGTGTCAAGTGGAAAGTTATTCCGACAAAAAGTTATTCCGGCATACCGCGAGCGTGTGTGCGGAGGAAAAACGGCGGGAGACATAACCTGTCTGTCCGATCTGTCAAGGCCTTTTTTATGCCGGAATAGAGTTAGGTTACACACACAGACGCAAAAAACCCCGCCGGTTAGGGCGGGGTTTCTGACACTCATTACTTACTAGCGTCAGTCCAGACCATTGTTTCGGGCGTCTGCACCCATTCCTGACCATCGTACTCGCCCACGCGGTAGAGCGGCTGGGAGATTTCCACAACCTGCAGTTCCGCGCTCCGTCCCCACGCACGCTTGCCAAGCGTTTCCACACACTTGACGAGCAGGGGATGATGGCGAATGTCGTAGTCACATCCACCATTCTCATCCAGCCACTTGAGAGCCTCATCGGAGAGGCTGAACCCACCGAAGCGGGTATTGATGACCACCTTGTACAATTGAAACCTCACTCTGCTGACACACGCCCTGTGCGTGTGCGACCGGACTTGTGACACGGTCTGTAGCATTACGGTAGGGAGTTTTTATCGTCTGTTCCCCACAGACACACACTCACTCCCGGTCGAAGTTGCGGATAGCCTCCGCAGCCTTGTCCCACCGACGCCACTCTTCCTCGCTCGGGAAGGCGTCGGACGCTTCAGCACACTCAAGGATGGTGTCACAGGCACGCTCGTACACGGCCCAGTGCTTCGTACCCTGCACACGCTCAAACAAGCGTGCGAAACAGTATTCTGCATTTTCACCGTTGGATGCCAAAATAATCCTATTAATCATCTGAAACAACTCGGTGTCACCACCGAAGTCAGCAGCCGTCCATCGGCCCGTGGCCTCACTCATTGAAACCTCGCTCTGCGAAACACACACGGCTTGTGTGTGCGGCTGGGGTTGCGACCAGTCCTCCCGCATTACGGTGGGAAGTTTTTACCGTCTGTTTCCCACAGACACCCGACTACCTACGCGGGCGGGTCACCTCACTCACGCGAAGGAGCACATCGTTACACGGGAACTGACCCGTGCATCCGTAGAAGTCGCTCACCGTGGCGAGCCACCCGCCCGTGTCGTCCCTGTCCACCGACACGAGCCAAAACGTGCCACGCGACCGACGCAGGGAGACATCGCGGAACCGCGCACGCGGGGCGCGGAGCATCTGCGCGTAGGGCAGACGGAAGGAGCGTGCGAACATGGACACCTCGGGGGAAGGAAGAACGCCCGTCCGTGGGCTTCCCGCGACCATCTAACAGGTCGCTACGTCTGTGCAAGCAGAAATGCGAGCATAGATGCGGGTTGCTTGCTTTCCTTCCGGCAACCCTTGCGGAAGCGTGAGGGGCCACGGGCACCCCTCACTCCCTCACACCCTACCGCTTGCGGTCACGGGTGGGGAACCCCTCGTCGCGAAGCCAGCGGGCGATGCCCGCCTCACCCGAAGTGAGGTCGAACGTCTGCTCGCGCAGGGAGACGCGGAGCGTGCGGTATCCACGGGCACCGTCGTCGCTCGGGTGAGTGACGTACACCTCAATGCCGGGGTAACCGCCAGCACCCACCTTCGGCATACCGGGGGGACGCTCGGGCAGGCCCATCCACGTTCCCCATTGGTACACGCCCTTGTTCTTCCCCGTGGCGATGGTGACAGACGGTGCGCCGTCGCGAGCGACCTTCGCACGCTGCGCGGCGAGCATCGTCGGCAGGTCAACGCCCGCCCATGCGACCACGCCCATCGTGGAGAGGTCGCCGATGCTGTCCTTCGACGCGCCCACGCAGGGCGTCCGCATGAAGCAGACGCACGGGAACGGCTTGCCCTGCGCGGCGAGGGCGGCGACCGCCGCGATAGCGGGGCCGACGTTAGGCGAGGGGCCGAAAACGTCAAAGTTCTTCGACGGCATCGACACCTTGCCGTCGTCGCCCACCTTGACCGTGCGGGACTTGAACCCGACAACGTGGCCGCCGCCACGAACGGAGCCGTCTGCAACGTAGGCATCGACGAGGGCGGTGCCACGGCCCGCGTCGTTCCCTTCATTCGCCCACGGGACACCGGGGAACAGGTCGCGAAACGCCTGCTCCGCGACCATGCGGGAGAGGCCCGCGAGACGGGGCGCGATGCGCTGGAACACCGCCGCAACGCGGCGGGCGAGTTCGCTTTCGTGACGGGCACCGTGCCCATTGTAGGCACGGGTGCTGGAGGGGGGAGCGGGACGCGGCGTGCGAGCCGCGAGGGGAAGGCGCGAAGCCATTGAAACACCTCGGGAGAGGATAGAAGCCGCTAGACGGTAGCGGCGACCGTGCAACCCTATAACGCTGGCTTGCCTACGGTGTCAAGGTGCTAGGGGCCGGGTTTCTATCCCGGCATACCGTGTTCCCTGCTACGTCAACCCTATACCATACATCGGTGCTATTCGCGTTTTTTTATCTGGCGCAGATACCTAACTTTTTCCGCTTATACACTTGACGGCGGATAGCCAGGGAGTTAGCCACGCGCGCCGCGCGCGCACCGCTAAGGCATATTTCAAGGCATTTTTTTATTTCTTTATTTCCTTCTTTAACTTATTTCACTTCTTTTCCTATTTCTTTTCCTTCTCTACTTCTCACTTCTCTAAGGCATATTTTATTTCTTAAGGAATATTTCCATAACCTTAGTTTGCTTAGTTTGCTTAGCCTACGTAACTTACCTAGCATACTTAGCTTTCTTTGTTTACTTTACTTACCTAACCTATTTAGTCTTCCTATTCATTTCCCTATAGTGTGTGGTATAGTATATTTAGTTTCCCTACCCTTTTATTGAATCCTGCCTATAGAGTATTCTAATGTTCCTATAGTGTGTATAGATTATTGTAAGGATTATTTCCTTTCTGTACCTAGTGTATATTTGTAATTGTAGGGATATAAGTTTCTATTAGGTATTGGGAAATTCTTTTCGTATTCGGCTAGATCTTTTGTCTATAGAAATAATGTATTAATTTAGATTTGATTATCAAGGGATTTATTGATTTAGTAGAAATTGGGTATAGTTATGTATATTTTGTTGAAATTCCTACAAAAATATTCTATTGATATTCAGCCGGTTTTTTAAATTGAAAGGGGCGGAAAAATGTGGCGAATTTTTATGTGATTAATATTATTGTTTTATACAAATACTAATAAAAGAAATAAGATCGGAGATTTAGATGAAAAGGCTAAGAATATTAAACTCTGCGCTTAGCAGAATTGGAAGTAGAGAGAGAATTGTTACCTCTTCATTGAGCAGAAGAATTGATATTCTTAGCTATAGCCGAAAAATAATCGGAAGCTTTTTTGGATGGCTTGCCGACAGAATAATGGAAGTAGAGGTTGCATGGGAAGAAAAAGATCCTTGGACGAGGGCGGAACTTTCGGAACCATTTAATTTTTCTATTTCTGGAAGTATTCCTATTTCTTTGAGAAAGATATTTGAGCCTATAGAGATCAGACTAAATAAAGATGGATCTGTCATTGGAAAGTTTGGCGGATCTGAAAAAAACATAGGCACCATTAATAAGGATTCTCTTGGAGAGGAAGAGAAGCGTATTTTTAATCACTCCGAATCTATATTCACAATAAGATTTTATCCTGAGGGAGCTTGGTCAAGAGAAGCGCGAGAAGGAGGCGTTTCTACTTCAGAGGGCGCGGTTGGATATTCTGCATTTGTAAGATACAATGATAAAAATGGATTTATAAGAGGTCAGATTCCCGAACTTTATTCAAAGCTTCTTCAATATATTGTTCATGAGAGCACACATGTTCAGCAAAGGATTTTGGCGGAAGAATTAGATTATATTGATCCTGTCTTTTTATCAAAAAGAGAGATCGGTGGGGAATCAAGAAATATTGTTGAATTAATTCATAAAAATAGAGTGAGCGGAAGGAATGCCGAAGAGGAAGATGTGGAATATGACGAAGAAGAGGTGGAATTTGATATTCCGGTCGCTCGTCCTGCGGAAACTCTAGATGGGCCTACGGAAGAAAAGATCAAAAAAGCATTTGATCTAATAGACAGAAGAATCAAGCCGGATATTTGTCCTGAGCCCAATAGAAAAGAAAAGGAAAATGCCTCAAAGATAATAATGGAAGGTGGAACATACGGAGAATTAGATTTGGTTCTCTCTGAAAACGCTCAATTATGTCTTGATATAAAAGATAAGGTGAATTCGGATAGGGCAATTGGTGGTGCTTTATCACATCTTACAACTAATAAAAAGAAGATGACAAAGTGGTTTAAGTATTTAAGCAAGCCAATTGAGATTGAAGCCTTCATGCGTGGTTGGAGAGCGGAAATGTCTGTTCATGGAAAAAGATCCGGAGGAAGAAGTTTTGCTAGCTATTTTGGAGATATTATAAAAAGATACGCTAGTAGTGGTAATCTTACAAGTGAAGAGGTATCTGATCTTTGGAGTAGGTATAAAGAAGTTTATAAGTCTCTTAATTACCCCGAAAAATATCTTGGTACCGACGAAGAAGCTATTTCTATTTAAATTTACTAATAAGGTTTTATTTAAGTAATTGTGATTTTAATTTGGAGAATTTCTACTAAATAAATACTATTATTTTGACAATTCATTCATAGGAGATATTATGAGTTTTAAGGAGTTAACAAAGGTAGCCAATAAATTAGACTCTCTTGGATTAACAAAAGAGGCAGATATATTGGATCAGTATATAAGAAAATATTCTGGCTTTACACCATTTGGAGAAGCAGCTGGAATGGGTGATTATAGACCACCAGCAGACATTGCCGCGCTTATTAATAAGTGGCTTGATTATGTATCCATTTCAAGTGTAATGGTAACAAACAGTGAAGCTGGTGCTCAGCAGTGCTTTGATGAAATTGTATCTCTAGTTAACTTTGTTGATAGAATGGCAGATGGAGATGAAACAAAAAGGGCTGGACTTAGAGATTGGTACACAAAAAACATAGAAACTATGTCTGTTTTCTCAAGACCAGAAGATTATCACAATATTTTAGCAGATGATATGATTGAGCTTGCCGATGATTTAGAAGAAAGATTAAAAGAATTTCCCAATGGAACCTGGGATATATCAACAGGAAAACCACTTAATTTAGGAAGGTACAATACCCTCGCAAAGAGTCTCAGACTTACAGCTCAAAAGTGGATGAGATCCCTTGGACAGCCAGCAAAGAATAAAGAGGTCCCATCCTCTCCAATGAAGAGTGATGCTCCCGTTGCTCAGGTTGGTGGTGCAACATATACTCCATATAAAGAGCCAAAATCAAATCTTACCGGCTGGGATAAGTATATGGCAAAGACAAAGTATGGCCCATCTGTAAAGAGAGCTTGGGAAGACTTTGTAAAAACAGATCCACCAGAGATTGGCGTGGATCCAAGCTTTGCTGCATTTACAGAGTGGTACAAGAATAGATTAAGCTCAGACTGGGGCGGTCAGCACAAAACACCAGAAGAAGTTGTTAAGCTTATCAACCTTCATAAGAAGTTGATAGAGAGAGACGACTTTACCTCTCCAATAGTCTAGTTTATCTTCTGAAATAAATTGGGCGGCTTTATTGCCGCCCTTTTTATTTTTTATTAAGATATATTTTTCGAAGAAATTCTTTTTTGTATCAGCGGTGCTATTGATGAGAAGAAAGCTGGTGCTCCATATCTTGTATAGCTTCCAAGTTGAACTTTTGCCTTTGGATTATCTCCGCGAGTATTTCTTCCTCCTCCAGAAGCAGAGATATATGATGTTCCTTCTCCAGTATATATTCCAATATGTGGAACACTATTGCCTGATCTAAATCCAATAAGGTCTCCTTTCTTTAGATCTTTTTCTGATATTGATGCTCCAAGATTCATTTGTCCTGCCGCAACATCATCTGGAGCACCTGGAACAAGTCCAGATTCATTTAGCGACCAGTGAACAAGTCCAGAACAGTCAAATCCTTTTCCTGGATCATCTCCACCCCAATAATATGGAACATTCATCTGTGACATAGCTGCTTTAAGGAATGCATCTCTCCAATATTCTTCTTGATCACTTGGAAGGTTGTAATTAATTGATTGCATAGATTTTGCTCCTGTACCTGTTTGTTTTGCTTGGCCTCCAGCAACTCCGCTGGGTTTTGCACTACTCTCAGCTGATACTGGCACTTTCCACTTTAATATGTCTTCGCCAGTTACGTCTTCACCAAAGATTACCTTATCACCACCGGCATATAGGATTCCCATTTGTGACAAATAATCATTTATTTGAGCAGAATCATCTATCAGCTTTGCAAGTTTTATTTTCTGATCTTCATTTTTTGGTGCCCAAGAAGATCCTGTTTTATTATTTAATTTTAGCAATGTTCCTTCTTCTTTTTCTACAATTGAAGAAAGCAGTTCGGCATCTTCGGAAACTATTTTTTGTGCGATAAAATAATCGCCTCTACCCGCCGGCATTTCCTTTGTTTTTCCTGAAGAACCTATTCCAAGAAAATAAAACCAATCGCCACCCATTCTGACAAGTCCAAACTTTTTACCAGATATCTGGAATACGCACATTATATTTTCGTAATCGTCTTTCCAGCCTTTTATAAGCTTTATGTCTTTTTCTGTAGCATACTTTATTAGTTTAGCAAAATTCATTGTTGCCTCTTTCATATAATACTTTTCAAAAATAATAGTAATCTATTTCTTTTTCTATCAATATTGAAAGTATAATATGATTAGTTTTTAAAGGAGTTTTTATGATAAAAAATATAATTAAAGCAGCAGCAGAGTTGGATCAGGCAGGATTCCACGTTGAGGCAGATCTAATGGACAAGATAATGCACAAGGTTGCGCAAGAGCTTGATGAAGATATGGATGAAATGGAAGGAGAAGAGGAAGAAGAAGATAGTGAAGAATCTGACTTTGGCTTCTTAGGACACGAAGATGAAGACGAATCAGACGAAGAGTACGAGGAAGAAGAGGATTCTGAAGGAGAAGGGGAACACTCTGTAGAGGAGTGCCTTACTTATTGCTCTTCATTCACAAATGCTCAGAAGATAGAACTCATTAAAGAGCTTCTTGATTCAATGGAAGACTAAATAAATTGCCACAAATTCCTGAGTCAGCTGGATTTAATAAGATGGATAAATATTAAGAGGTAAGAATACCTATAAGTAGTGACTTATCTCTTTTTGATAATACAGAAACATCTGCACCACCTTTAAGTAGTGCAGATATTCTTTTATCTTTCATTGCATTTTCTATTGTTTTAAATTTAGACTTAATTAGCCTTTCTATTGTTAAATCTACTCTTTGTTTCATATAAATATATTACTCTGTTTTTATTCTCTGCTTTAAAAGATAAACATTTCCTTCATGCTCATTATAGAGTGACATAAGCATATCATCAAATCCAAGTGTTAGAGATCCATCTTCTTTCATTTTATTATAAAGATTTTTTGTACAAGCTAGAAACATTTTTTCTAACTTTAAGCCGCTCTCAGCAAGCTCATATCCTAATGTATTTTCATCCATAAATGGAAGATGTGATAGAATTTTTGCAGTCATTGACATTATTGTTTTAATGCAAACAAAATGATCTCCTCCGAGTCCGACCATCTTTTCTGCCAGGGCATCTATTTGCTCTCCGAGAGAGCCATATAGCTTTTCAAAAAGAAGATGATCTCCGTAATAAGGCTCTCCCTTTGAAATCCAGTGAGCGTGCTGATAATAGTTCTGAAGAGCCTTCATTAAAGATAAGTATTTTTTTAAATCTGTCTCTGGAAGATTTGAATCTTCTTCGTCACCAATATTAAATGAAAAATCCTCATCTTCTTCACTATGTGTTTCTGCTGCTCTCTTTTTCATATTATCTCCAATATTTTATAGTATATTATTAGCATACATTCAAAAAATATATTAATATTGAAATATATTTTGTATTAATAGTTAGTGTCTTAGTAATTAATTTGGAGATTTTATGGAACTTAAAAAGCTAGCAAGTATTGCAAATAAACTTGACTCTCTTGGTCTAACAAAAGAAGCTGATATTATTGATAATTTCATTGCAAAAGTTGCTGCAGCAAGGCCAAATGTATCAAAAAATGCTCAGTTTTGTATTCAGTCGATGGCAAGATTTAGTATGCTATCACAAGAAAATAAAAGTGATATAATTAGAAAAGTTCAGCTTATAGAGCCACCATATCCAGAGGTCGGTAGTCATGGTAGAGATTCAGTTTTAAGACTATATATAATTTTCTATTTAATTGAAAAAACATTACCATTTCAAGATGTACTTTATGATGATATAAAAATGCAAGCAGCATTAGAAAGAGACATAGATAAATATAGGAAGATGGGTCCAGTTTCCGTAGGTACTGGAGCTGGAAAGCCAGGCGGAAGGCCAGGAGCTGGAAAGGTATCTTCAAAACCATCATCCGCAGGAACTGGAGCTGGCGGAAAAGGTGCCGGTGGAGCAGGCGGTGTAGATTCTTGGGCAAGATATATTGCTACCGCAAAAGATCCAAAGACTGGAAAGGTTGATACAGAGCTGAATACAAGAGTTAAGCAGATATGGCAGAGCACACGTCCAGCAGATAAAGAATTCTCTGGATTTACATCATGGTATGGTCAGACAAAAGATAATATGTCTGCATATGGAATGACTCCAAAAGACTTTGGCCAAGAGCAAGCAATCGCACTAATTCAGATAACTGGTGGATCAGCAAAAGGTTGGCAGCAGTCAGATAAGGCAATGAGAAGTGTTTATGAAAATATAGCAGGACAAGATCCAGCAAGCTTTAATCCATCAATTGTTGGACTCAGTAGAAGCGGAGTAGGATATGCTGCAGATATAAAGAACTATAATCCAACAGACGGAAGAACATCTGCTCCTGCCCAAGCACTTCTTCGTAGTCAGATGGCAATACCAGCCGAAGAAGAATACGCAGGAAGAGCAGAAACTTTTAGAGATGATAGTGAATTTGAGTTTGCACCAGGAGTTGAGAAAGAAATGGCTGCTCGTAGACAAAGAAGCCAACAGGCAATGAGCGGGCCAACATATCAGCAGGGAACAAGTGATGAGCTGAAGTATAAGACAAAAAATCTTTTAAGTAGATAAATTATAATTATCTAACTTGATAAAAAAAATAAAGTAAGATGAAATATTCTTACTTTATTTTTTTATAATTTAAAAGCATAGTAATATTTTTATACTTATTATGCTAGAAACATCTACAATCAGGCGTCCCGATCAGACGACAATAACCTATGATGAGTTTAAATCAGAAATACTATCTGAAGCATTTTCTGATGCAGAAATAGCAGTAGGATCTGATTCACAGGTGCTTCCAACTCACATATCATTTGTAACTGTTATATGTGTTCATTATCCAGGTCGTGGTGGAAAGTTCTTCTATATAAAGGATAGGGTGAATCCAAAGAGCTTTCCAACAATGCATCTTAGGCTGATGAACGAAGTATTCTTAAGCATAGAAGCAGCAAATGACTTACGATCAATTATATCTAGAAAAGCCGAAGTTCATATAGATGTTGGTCATGAGGAACGCGGATCAAGAACCTCAAAGTATTCAAAGCAGTTTGCAGGAATTGTTACATCATCTGGCTTTGAATGCAGAATAAAGCCAGATAGCTGGGCATCCTATGTTGCCGATAGGTTCACAAAATCCTAACAGAGTATGTTATCTGGGCTCATGCCTAGTCTAATTAATTTTCTACGAAATATTGGATGATTGGTTTCTTTATATGCTTCCCATATTGACAAAAGATATTCATCATCATGAACTTTTATTATATCATAAGTTTCATTTAATATATATACAATTTCTGTATAGTTGAAGGCTAACTCTTTATATACTGGTTCTTTTGGTAACTTTTGATGCAATCTATAATAAGAATATCTTCCAAGCGATATATAATAATTAAAGTCAACATACTTATTGCAGAATGCCTCAGGAACATATCCCGCTATTGAAAGGTGATAATCTCCATTGAGCTTTAGATAGTGGAGAGTCTCCTTTGTTGATGGAAGCTCTCCCAAAAATATAAGTGAGTCAAACAATCCGCTTGGCTTATTAGATGATGTTGCCAGTAAATCATCAGCACACAGCTTAATTAGATACCTTTTTATATCATCATTTAAAGTATATTTATATGCTAGACATGCATCTTCTAAACTTGACTTAAATATATCTTTAAAGGATGGATGTATCAATGTTTGCACTCTTCTTAATTATACAAAAATAAAAATAGAATTATGCACTACTAATTATGCAAATAAATAAAGATAGTTTAAGGACCAAATGATAAACTTAATATCAAAAAGAGATATATTTTATAAAACAGCCGGACCAAAAGAAAAAAAGAGGGCTGGAGGAATAAACTTTGATCATGTAAAAAATATATTGTCACAGGATGGATCAGAGATTCCAAGAGAAATGATTGAACTTGGGCTTAAAGATGAGTCAAAGTTGGCAATCACAAATGAAAAGCTATCCTGGATTGAATCAATAAATCTAGAAGAAGAAGCAAAAAAAAGAGTTGATGCACACGAGACTTTTCTTTTGATAGTTGGCTCGGCACTAGAGTCCAATTCTCTAGATGAAATGAGAAATAAAATATCAACAATAAATTCTTATTTAACTGCAGATCATGAGTTGGCTCCCGGTTCATTTGGTCTAAATATAGCTGATCTGTCCGATGTAAATAAGATAAAAGAATTATTTAGGGCTGAATATAGAGAAGCAGAAGAGTGGGTTAGAAAATCAAAAGAAAAAGAAGAGAGCGCAAAGTCTGGTGGATATATTTCAAATGATGTTGTCTATGATTTTGGTGATGGATGGAAAGTTGTTTACGTTCCTGCGGCCGGGGAGATAAAAGAATTTCCAGGATTGAACAACACTTCTTATGATAGAATCTTAGAGGGAGACAAGAATGGTCTTTGCCTAGGATCATCGATGAGATATTATCAGTCAAATAACGAAGGCGAAATTTACTCTATAAGGGATCCTGGAAATAACCCAAGAGTTACAATAAGAATTCTGGAGAATTCTCTTATGGAGGCAAAGGGCAAAAAAAATCTACCACCGGATGTTTTGGGCGCAACTCATGCAAATGAATGGTTTGAAACAATAGAAGATTTAGAATACAAGCATAATTATGATTATAGAAAATTTCCTCCTTATAATATAAATTCTGCAAGAGAGGCATTCTTGCAAGATAAGGCAAGTCCATATCTTGAGGGCTGGGTTTCATCTTGGTATAAAAAGGGCATAAAAGAGATTGATGATGATGTGGCAAAAAAGGTTCAAGAAAAGGATATTTTACTAATAGAGTCTGGACTTGGAAAAACACATTATGAGCTAGTTAAGCCAACAGTTATTAGATGGTGCAATGATTATTTAACTGGTGGTTCAAAGTCTATAATATTTGGATCAAATTATTCTCCTCCAACACATGAGGTATTCAGAACATATAGAAGGCTGCCAGAGATGATTGCTGCAGCAAAAAAACTATCAGAAGAGGATCCAAATTGGTTTTTTGCAATCGGACTTCAGGAGTTTCCAGAATACAAAGAATTTTCAGATGGGCCAATAAAAAAATATGCTGAAAATCATCCAGAAGATTTTATTAAAAATTTTGCAGAAAAAGAATGGGCAAAACCATATCTTGACAGCTGCGCTAAGATGCTTATTATAGCCAATCCATTTCTTGTATTAGAAAATTCTGAAAAAGAATGGGCTAAACCATACTTAAATGATTGTGCCAAGGTTGTATATGAGCGTAACTCAGATTTTATATTAGAAAATTCTGAAAAAGAATGGGCCAAGCCATACGTCGGTAATTCAATATCTAAACATTTATCAGATAATGGTGGATACGTTTCCTTACGCTATTACGATAAAGACTGGGCAAAACCATATATAATTGAAGATGTGGTATTAGACTTTATTGAAGATGATTCATTTTTATTTATATCCAAATACTCTATGAAAGAATGGGCAAAACCATTTTTAGATAGAGCACTTAAAAGATTTATTAGATCTTCTCCAGGTGAGGAGGAAGTTTTATTAATAATAAAAAATTTTAAAGATAGATTTTCTGAAGCTAACTTAAAAGATTTAAAAGATTATTATATAAAACGTAATTATTGGAGTCTATTAAATGATAAATCTGATGATAATGTTCGTTCTTTTTTTGATAAAAATGATATTGTAAGTGCATATGATATCATTATCAATTATAATCCATGTGTCTTTTTTCTAATTTATTCTGATGAATCTGATGAGCTAAAAGATTTGTTGGAAGATAGAGTTGAAATTGCAATAAAAAATTGTATTTCAAAAACACCAGGTGGAGTATCTGAACTTATAAGAGAGTTTTCTTATGGAAACTATTATAAATATATTCCGTTTACATTAAAAGAAATGGTTAGAAAGGATGAGGATTCAGCAGTAAGTGCTTTAAGCCTTGTTGGACTAACTACAAATGCAAAATCTTTCAAGGCCGAATATCCTGAGTTTGCTGACGAGGTTCTTGAAGAGTGTGCAAATATTCATCCAAAACTCATTGTATCAAACTATATAAAACCAGATAGTATCATAGATGAATCATATATAGATACCGCCGCAATAAACATGATAAGAGAAGATCCTCTTTATGTGATTATACATGCAATATTTTTAAACAAAAATTGGGCAAAAAAATATCTTGATTTTGCTAGTAAAGAGCTTATAAACAGAAATCCAAAGGCTGCATATGAAATATTTAGTAACAAAGAAGACCTAAGGCAATATAATGAAGAGTATGCAAATCTTGCTAAAAGAAAAATGGAAGAAAAAACTGCATTTGAAAAATATCCTCAGCTAAAGAAGCTTTCTTCTGCCCTAAGTTACATTGGAATAAAAGATATAATGAGTTCTATTAAATATTAATGATAATCTGTGAGATAAAATGAATTCAATAAATAAAAAATTAAACATATTAAAAAGAACTTTGGCAGCAGTTTTAAATGAAGATATATTTCTAAAAGAAGCTTCACTACAAAGAAGTGTTGATATAACTTCATACGGAAGAAAGGTTCTAAATTTATTCTTTCCATATCTTGCAGATAGAATAGTTGAGCTATCAAAAAGCCATAAAGAGGCCTATTATAAGGTTACGGAAGACTTTCATAAAGAAAAAAATAGAATAAACTCAAGAATAAGTGATATTGGATCTCAATATGGAATAAACTCTATAGATGATATGTTTATTTTAGAAGGAGATCACAACGTTCCAGCTGATGTTGAAGATGAGTTGCTTGAGCTAGAAGATCTCATGGATAACACATCTATCCACTTTGATACTGGATGGAAAAATAAGATTATGAAAATTTCATTTGAAAAAAATAGGACTAGAAATATAATAAAAGTATTTTATAAAGGTATTGATCCTAATTCATCAAAAACACTAATAAAAGAGGTTAGTTTAGATATTTTTTCAGATGAAGAAAAGAAAATATTTCTTGAGACAGGACATGCCTTTAACTTGCACCTAAGAGATGTGGCTGGTGGAAATGAACAGATTCAGGGCGGTGCAGTTGCAATGAAGAGAGGAGTAACCCTCTACAATCCTACAATTTTTTATGATAATTATACTCCATATCTTATTACAAATAATATAAGCAAACTATATGATGAAATTCTTGAACTAATAGTTCATGAGAGTACTCATATACAGCAGTTTATTTTAGATGAAGAGGTTTTTAATAAAGCCTCAGAAATGGGTGCAGTTAGCGAAGGCAATGAACATAAGGTACTAACAACTGATCGTGGCTATGTAAGATCGAAGGATCCAAAAATATTAGAGGAATGGATAAGAAATAATATTGAATTTGATGATATCACAGAAGAAGATGAAGATTATGAAGATATGGATGATTACGAGGCACCTATCTCTGAAGAATCTGAAGAAAAATTTGATGTATTATCATCTTTGCTTGGAAAAAGATGCCCAGAGACATTTGCGCTAGCAATGCAAGAGTTTGACGGCACAAATGCAATGGATTTATTGTTCAAATATAAAGATAATTGCAGTGATGAGGCAGATCAAAGAAGGGCAAATAGCGAATCAGAAACATATCATAAGCAAATAAAAGAATCAGAGGAAGAAAGTCTTAAGGAATATTTTGCTCAGCCAATTGAGATTGAGGCCTATATTCGTGGATTTAGAGCTGTAAATAAAGGAAAAAATAAAACATTTGCAAGTAGCTTCTCTGAGCATATTGCATCAAGATTCAAGGATATGGATACCGCATCAGAGCTTTGGGAACTTTACAAGCAAGGATATAAAAGATTAAATTATCCAGAAAAAGACCTTGGAACAGATCAGCAGGCTCTATCAACATTTCAGCCTAGAAAAAGAAAAAGCAACAGTACAGAGCAGGATCTTTTAAATAAGTTATTTGGCACAATGCCGAAAAAGTATTAAAAAACCCTCCGTACTTAAGTACGGAAGGCTTATATACTTAATATATTTTTTAAAAGTTAATTTCTTTTAGCACCTTTTTCATTATAGGTATACTTGCATTTTGGAAAATTAACACAGGCATGAAATTGTCCATATGAACTTGTTCTTATGACCATCTTTACGTTGCACTTTGGACAGTCCAATTTTGATGGTAGAGCGGGAGTTTTCTGCTGACCTTCCTTTGCCTCTTTCTTTATATACTTACAAGTTGGATAGTTTCCGCATCCTTTGAACTTACCAAATTTACCCTCTCTTTCTTTGAGCATTCCTCCGCACTCTGGACACTCCTCTCCTGTCTCTTCTGTTCCGGCAACCTCTTCACCATCCATGCCAACTTTTAACGTATATCCACACTTTGGCCAAGAAGAACAGCCTAGGAAGATATTGTCCTCTCCTTTTCTTTTTACAAGAGATGAATCACACTTTGGACAACAGCGATCTACCTTGAATATATCAATTGTTGGTATTTTCTTTGCAGAGTCTATTGAGCTGGAAAGTGTCTTATAGAACGCAGACATAGTCTGAAGGTAGTCTCCCTTTCCAGATGCAATCTCGTCAAGATCTGACTCCATCTTTGCTGTCATTTCTGGAGATACAAGGACAGGAAAAGAATGAGAAAGATAATCCGAAACCATTATTCCAAGCTCTGTAGCATGGACAGACTTCTTATCTCTTGATGCGTATCCTCTATTTATTAAAGTCTCAATGATTGATGCATAGGTGCTTGGTCTTCCTACGCCTTCTTTCTCAAGCTTCTTAATTAGGGATGCATCAGAATATCTTCCTGGTGGTTGAGTGAAGTGTTGCGATGTTAATATGTCTTTTACTTCAACTGCGGATCCAATTGACATCTGCGGAAGAGCAAGGTCTTCCTTATTATCTCCGTATGTTTTAAGGAAGCCTTCAAAGGTCATTATGCTTCCATTTACCTTAAAGATGTAGGTATGCTTTGCTGACTTGATCTCTATCTTTAGAGACGCCTGATCAAATGTTGCATCTGCCATCTGAGAGGCCTGAAAACGACGATGGATTAGATCAAGTAGCTTTGTTTCCTCTGGTGTTAGCGGAGCAAGTGGCTGGTCATAGGTTGGTCTAATTGCTTCGTGAGCATCTTGTGCCGCATCTTTATTTGAATAAGATCTTACTGCTGGAGATAGATAGTTCTTTCCGAGCTTTGCCTCTACCTTCTTTCTAATTGAATCAATCTTATCTGGTTCAACTCTGGTTGAATCTGTACGGAGATAAGTTATGAGGCCGGCCGCAAATAGCGTTTGAGCTACCTGCATTGTCTTCTGAGCGTTCCAACCAAAGTTATTGGATGCTACCTGCTGCAGAGTAGAGGTGATAAATGGAGGCTCTGGAGAGCGTGTACGAACCTTCTTTGTATATTCAGATACCTTTGCAGAATCCTTTCCAGATAGTATGTCTTTCTTTAGGGCTTCGGCTCCAGCCTTTGTCTTTGGATTATATGCAGATCCATCGACTGATGCTAGTTCAGCAGAGAATCCATCGCCCTTTAATGTTGCCTTCCAGTACTCTTCTGAAGTGAATGCATTTATCTCTTTCTCAAGATCAGCAACATACTTTAGAGCAACAGACTGAACTCTTCCTGCGGAGGTTCCCTTCAGACCCTTTGACCACATGACTGGGCTAATCTGATAGCCTACAAGTCGGTCTGTTACTCTACGACCCTTTTGTGCATTGGAAAGATTTAGATCTATTGACTTTGGATTTTTAATAGCTGCTTCGACAGCCTCTTTTGTAATTGCATTTATAAGAAGTCTCTTACACTTCTTTTGATTCTTTTTTGTAAGAGAATCAAAGATATTTTTCGAAATACTCTCACCTTCACGGTCAGCGTCTGATGCAAGATATATTTCTTCTGCAGCATCAGCCTCACGCTTTATATTTGCAAGAATATCCTTCTTGCTATCATCTATTATAAGGCTTGTCTCAAAAGTATCAAGATCAATTCCAAGCTCTCGCTTTGGTAGATCAAACATATGGCCTACACTTGCGATGATTTCATAATCAGACGAAAGAATGGACTTTAGCTTCTTAATCTTATTTGGGGACTCGATAATAACCAGCTTCATGGGGTTCCTTTTTATATATTGTACCGCGAAGGATTAGAAAGGGTGTGCCGCAGACCGGCCTTTATTGTAGGCTATTCCTCATTCCACCTGTATGATGACAAACGTCTTCCGTAATCTCTAGCTCTTTTTTCTAAAACTCCAAAGCAAGAGGCTATTGCTGCAATATTGTATTTTGAGCCTATAATATTCTTTGATGCAATATAAAAGAATTGCTCTCTTGGCATTAGAACAGCCGATGCAAAAAGGTCAGCATCATTATCGTTCCAATGGTTATCGACATACTCGTTCTTTAATATAAAATTATCTGCGACATAATTTGTATGTAGCAGCAGATGCCCCATCATATGCATTACTGTAAATCTATTTGATCTATCATCTTTATGAGGAGAATATTCTATTGAAAACTTAACTCCCTCTCCTGGGATGATTCTGGAGTGCTTTATTACATTATCATTCTCCTGAGTTTTTATTACGCTTCCAGAGAATACTTGCACAAATTTCTCAGCATCCATTGGGCGGTCATGGATATTTGATACAATTCTTATTTTATCTGCGTAATTAAGAATTGCCTCAATTCTTCCTGTTGTCAGGGTATTCATTACCTTCTCTCTATCCAAGCTCTAAGAAGAATTCTATCTCCAACTGGTCCAACTCTACCGTGACGACAGATTTTATTATCTATAATAAGTGCTTGTCCTTCTTTTAGGATTATGCTTGCATGATTGCCTTCCCACTCCAATCTGGTTATTGCACCTCCTCCCTTTACACAGTAGAGGGCTAGTATATCAATCTTTTTATCAAAAGTGAGTCCTTTTTCTGCAGCTTTTCTGGCAGAGTAATCACCATCATGATGTAGAGGAAGATCTATATCTTGTGTTGATCCGCGCCCATCAGTTTCAAAGGCGGCAACAATTGACACCTCTGTTGGCTTGCCAAACCTTAACACATTCTTAATAAATGTATCAGCGTTAGTACCATTAATAAGATACCAAGGATATTCCTTTCCAACATCAGCCCATTGTGCATCCGTGTTCTGTTCTTCTTTGTTTGCAAGGGAATCAATCATTTTCACTCCTCACGGCGGTGCCCGCCGCGTTCGATGACTGCGATGGCATAATCTAGGTCGTCAGATGCGTATGCAGTTTCAGACGTTGCGAGTGTTTCCTGCAGGAACGTTACCACGGCTGCTCGCTCATCTTTAACTCCATCTTCTTTCTTGCGTAATTCTTTTTGAGTCCAGTCTAATGCGGACCATGCCCATCGTTTTGCCTCTTCTATGCCATGTTCTGATTCAATTTCCGCAAAAGTTTCATAGAACTCTTTTTCATCAACATCCCAACTCATGGCGCAGCATCCAGTGCGGCGACGAGGGCTTCGGCTTCGGTTTTGCAGTCGCAAAGTGACCACTTTGCCGTGGGGCTGCACGCAACTACTACCCAGCCTTCCTCTCCGTCGTCCCAGCCTGCGCTGCCTACGCTGGCGTGCGGGTCGCCCCATGCCTCCCGCACCAGCGCGAGCAGGCAACCCAGCGTGGCGGGGTCGGTGAGGTCGGGGAGCGCATCGTGGGGTCGGCCCATGTATTCGGGCTGGTAGTCGTCTAAACGGCCACGGTCGTCCTCCGTCCACCAACGCATCCCCGGCATCCACCGCCAACCTTTACAAGAAATTGCACGTTTTTCTAAACCAATATAGTTATTTTCTATCATTGTAAATTACCCATCATCCATTGGGACCAAATTACTTCAATATTATCGTACTCTTCTCTTATGTTTATTTCTTTCCCACAGAGAAGAGTTACCTTTGTTGTCCAATAGCCCTTGTAATCTCCGTAATTCTTTTCGTTCCAAAGTTCATGCTGAATAGCGGCTATCTGGTCTAGCCTAATTAGAATTGTTTTACCTTCGCCAGACAATGTGGCCTTCAATAAATTCATGGGATCTCCAAATAAAATAGCGCGATGGAAAATTGTACCTCCATCGCGCCACTATTATATTTTGGATATCTATATTTTTTTACTATATTTAAATATATTTAATATCTTATGCTTCTTTGCGAGCCTCCAGATTCCACCAACCGGAGCACTAACGCCCTCTATCTTTAATCTTCTATTTGGTGTTTCGTCATATCTTGGATAAATAGATACTTCTCCATTCTTTATCTTTTCTTTTAGAGATTCCTCTGTTTCATTTGGATTTTCTTGCTTAAGCTCCATAAGCTTTTTGTAGAATGCGGCAGAGGATAGTTCTTCTGGAAGGTTATCATATACTTCCATGTTCTTTTGTGGTATACTGTACCACTTTCTTTTCTGTGTTTCAAAATTTGTTAAATATAACTTTTTTGAATTATTATTTGCAAAATTAATCAAATAATCTGTAAACTGAACATACCACTTTGAAGTTCTTTTATCCCACCATCTCAATGCCTTTTCTGCCATCTCCTGCTCTGCAGGATCCCTGTACCTTGCTTTGTATGAATCAACATTTGCATTGTTTAGATCAGCATCTCTTTGTAGATTATCTATAACTAAGCTTTCTCCATCATATGATATTCTAGCGTAAGCAATACATCCTGGGTGGTGTTGTGTGCCTGCTTTTGAAAAATATTCCCAAGATTTTCTTCCAATTCCAGGAAAAAGAGATTCAGCCTGAGCAAGTAATGTTTCAGATGGCATCATCTTTATTACAAAGTTATCGCTACCACGATGAGCTGCATCATATTCATATGTGACCGGCATAGGTTGATAGCTTTTTAATAATTCAATTTTTTTGCCAGAGAATATATTCTGTGTTCTTGTATTTGCATCTATAGCAAGCGGATACTTAGAATAGAAACTATCCTGATGTGATAAGTAATTATTTATTGATTTGATACACTCATCAATAAATAATTTTGCAGAAGAATCACTAATAAACTCACCTTCAAAAGATGGGTTAATTGATACTGTACTAGCAGTAGATAGCGTATTCAATATTATATTTGCTTCATCTTCTTTTATTCCATTTGCCTTAAATACATTTACTATATCTCTTTTTATCTTTTCTTTTGGACCACCATTAACTTTATTTTTAAATGTATTTAGCCCTACCAAAAGCTTATCTAAAGTTTGCTTATTTCCAGACAAAAAGAATAGCTCTGCTGATGATGCATCATATGGTTCATCGAACTCATCTGTATCTACACTTACAGATTTTTTAAAGCAATCTCTGCAAAATATAGAACCACTATCTTCATCATACTCTGCATCTTCATTAAAGATCATAACACCGCAGTCTTCACATGTAACGTAGTGTTCAGAGCATCTTTCACAGACAAAATTACCATCTACTTTTGACATATCTGCTTCGAACTTATATCTATTACAATCATTACATCTTGCCATCATATCTTCTGCACAATCTTCACATACTGGCAAGAATAAGTTAGGTATGTCCTTTTTTCCACTATCTCTTAATACATTAAAATTTGTCGATATATCAAAATCTTCTTGAAGATAAATGTTTGATAAAGAATTTAGTGAGTCAGATACATCAAAAAATAATCTAGAATTATTTTGATCAAAAAAATAATTTCCATCATTATCATTATTTTCAATAAGATTATATAGTCTACGCATTAGGACAACTACATAAAAGTTTAAACTTTTTGATATTACAGGATATATACTGTAAAACTCTCTTAATGTTTGCTGAAAATTATTTCTTTTTAAAAGATCCAAAAATCTATTTTGAAACTCTTCATAAAGTGCATAATTTATTTTATAGCGAACAGGTGATAATTTATAGTGATTATTATAATCAAGTAATCTACTACCTATTTCCCTACCATCTTTTAATGTCCAGCTTATTATATTTTCGGGCTTTAAAATGCTAATATCACCCTCTGTAGTAATTTCGATTTTTGAACTAGCTAGATCTATCTCTTCTGATTCTATGTATAGCGGATTTGTATCAAAACGATCTATGGTGAATTTTGGCTCTATCCTGAATGGTTTCTCAAATAATTCTGAATAAAAAGAATTTCCAATATTTTTTACTTCATCTGCAATTTTTCTTAGTTTTTGCACTAATTGCTGATTATATTCTTTCTTATCTTGTGGTCTCCACTCTTCTTTTATAATTGGGTCTATATTTAATTTAAACTTAATATTTTTTGACTTAAGATCAGCCATAGATACAAAAGTATATTCTGAATTTGAGCTATAGTCTTCTGGTATCTGATCTGCTTCTTCTGAAATAAACGGAATTGTTTCTCCACAGCTACAACATATTGCTGTTTCATCATCAATAATATTTCCAAATGATTCTGAAGATTTTGTCTCTACAACCTGATGAGGAAATAATCTCATCTGAACTTGAGATAGCTTTAATAATTTTTGTAATTTATGCTTATGATTATTGCACATGATTATTATTTATGATAATTACCAGAAATTTAATTATTGTTTTATTCTTCGGCTAATCTTGCAGAAAGAGATTTTAAAAGCTCTTCAGTTTCATCTTCTTCTAATGAATGTTCTCTTTCTACCTGTCTTGCTTTCTTTTGAATTTTTCTACTGAACTCTGTATCAAGATAATCTTTGTGCATTCCTTTTTTAAAAAATGCCTTTAGATCTCCATCAGCATACTTCATTGAGATGTAGTCTATTAAGCTAGCATCCTTTGTTCGACCACTCTTATCTAGAAAATCTGCAATTCTCATTAAGTCTTTTATCATGGTCGCTCCTGTAGTTAAAAAAGTAATTTCTATAACTTTTTACAAGAAGTATTTAATACTTGGAATCCCAGCACTCATCACATTCGCTATCCTCATGCTCTGATCCGATTATATCTTTTCTTATATCCAGCGGCATCTTAGAATGCATATCAAATCCTAAAAAGTCATGAACTGTATCTAATCCATCTGCTGCAATTGCAAGCTTTTCTTGGCACCACTCTGGTATCTCAGATTTTCCATTAATTTTATAATATAAATCCATTGACTGCATTGCCATTTGATATAAATTCTTTTTTATCATATATAACTCTTCGTTATATTCTTCATTTTCACTGGCTCTTTTTGAAATTGCTCTTGACATATTCTCTCCAGATAATTTTGTATATTTTGGTTTTCTTGCTCCACCTCCAGCTGATTCACTTGGAGCCGATCTTTCTTTTCTTCTCTTTATTTCTACTGCTTTTTTCTTATCTCTTTGTGAAAGAGATTTGGATGTTTTTGGAGTTTCTTTTGAAACTTTTTTGGATGGTCGGCACTTTGGGTATGCACCCTTATCAGCGTCAGATCTTCCGCACTCTGGATGCTTACCAGATTTATCTTTTCTGGATATGTCTACCCATTTTTCTTTAAACCATCTTCTTAGGTCTGCTTCCTTTTCCATATTATCCCTCAAACCAGGTTATTGAAATAGAAATATCTTGTGTTGCAGAGGAGCTATGTGAGTCAATGCAAAATGTTATAAATTCTCCAACCTGAATATCAAAATCCTCTGCGCTAACATCAATTGTCATATCTGAACTTTTTCCTATTGAATAAGTGGAGATTAATCTTGCATCTGCATATAAAATATCAATAGATGTAGCTGAAGTATCTATTGCAGCTCTTGATATATTTGACTTGTAATCCACAAAATTTGCAGTATTTAAAACTGCGTTTGCATATACTTTAATCTCGGCTGGCTTTGTTATATCCGAACCAATTGATATTCTGCCAATTCTTATTGGACTTGTACTTGCTGTATTATTAAAAACTCTAGTTGTTTTTATTGAAAAAATAGGAATAAGTGCTATTGTTCCAATGGTTTTAGTTACGGAGTAGCCAAATTTTGGACCTAAAACTTTTCTAATTCCAACAATAAACCCTGCAGCAGAAGCGCCATACATACTAACTGGAGTGGTTGGTACTCCATTATTTTCTACTGACCAAGACATAAAAAGCATTGGATTTCTTATTACAGTATGATTTGTATTTCCGGCATTTTTAATTATATGTACAGGAATAAAAACTGATTCTTCTGTACTTTCTATACTAAAAATACAATCACCATAACCTAAATATTGAAATTTTGCCTCATAAACATTTGCTTTTAGCGGATCAAAAGTAACTCTACTTGGTCCGCCACCATCCATTGTATCTATATTCCATGATGATTGTTGAATGAATTCTTCAGTAGGATTTACTCCAACTGTTAGTGTAGAAAATGTTCCTGCCGCTGTTCCATGAGAAAATGAAAAAATTCCAGAGTATGGTTTTGGTTTTAGCGAAATAAAATAAACTACGTTTCCTAATACATCTACTGTCCAGCCATCTCCAATGTTATAAAATAATAATTTGGCTATTTCATAGGCAGTTTTGGTTGTGCTGCCTCCATTTGTAAGAGGAACAACCTTTGTTTGACCATCCAATGTTATTGTTGCATTTGCAATAGAAGAGCTTCCGGTTGTGATTGTTAGTGCTCTAATCTCTCTTTCTCCATCTCTCCTGTAATGAATTCCAAAAGAAGAACCTTGATATCCAAATCTATAGGAACATATTCCATTAAATAATCCAGCATATTGATTTACGTTTGGATCTGTGGCTCCAAATCTAGCAGTAAATCTAGATATTGTTCCCTGTCCTGGCTGATATGGAACAACTCTTTTTGAAAGTACTTTTGAAAATCCAGAAGAGTCTGTTCCACCAGTTACAACTAATTCATTTTTAAGAGTTGATGCAGATGCACCTGTTCCAACAATAAATTGCTTTATTGTAGATGAGTTTATAACACCGTCAATGAAGTCTACCTGAAATGTTGGGTTTAACTCTCCGACTATTAAATCCCCAAACGGAGAAGTTGGTCCAGCTATCTTTACAGATGGTGTATTTGCAATATTAGAGGAAGATGAGCTATAGTCATCATTAAATGGATATGTTGGTCTTATTGTTATCATTTTTTACCTCTACCGCCCTTCTTTACGGTTCTCCAGGTTCCACCCTTCTTTTTATATGTTTTTGCGGCAAATGCATTACAATAGGCGCTTGGACATACATCAAATCTTCTTCTTGCATCAGCCAAGCACTTTGCCCAAAGTTTTGGATTGTTTGGCTTGTGTTTTGCGGCAACCTTTATTAATCCAGATGTTTCTCTAAGATTATTTAAAAGAATTATTTCTTCAACATTCATTGGAGGAAGTATTTTTGATAAACCTCTCAATATCTTGTCCTTATTTGGATCAAGTATCTGAATTAGCATTGCGCCAGCTTCATCTGTCTCCAGTTCAGAGTCAAAAGACATACCATTGCAAAGATTACATATGCCGCAATCACAATCTTCTTCTACCATAATATCCTCTTTCATAAAGGAAAATAATAGCAGAAATAAAAAACCCCGATTAATCGGGGCTTTGTCTTAAACCTTTTGTTTTGAGTCAGTACTTCCAAATCCTCCTGAGCCTCGATCTGTCTCATCAAGATCCTCAACTTCTTCAAAGGTAGTTTCCAATCTTTTTCTTAAGATCATTTGTGCAATTTTTGGTTTCTTTCCTAGAATTAGATTTGCAACCTCAGTCATAGAAGCTGGCCTTGCATCTAGGGCATTTACCATTCCAGATGGATAAGTATCTCTCTCATTTGATATTCCCATACCAGAATGAAGAACTCTAATTGCAACAATTAGCTCTCCACGATATGATTCATCAATAATTCCAACAGAGTTGGCAAGCATAAATGGAAGTGGTGCTATTGAACTTCTTGGATAAACTTCAAAATAATGACCTGCTGGTGGCTTTACCTGCAGCCCTGTCTTAAAAAATATTGTATCACCTTTAATCTTGTCTACGCCAATCACTGTTAGATCCCATCCAGAGTCAGTCTGGTGGCCTCTAGTTGGGATAACTGCCTTATCAGAAACCTTTTTTATTTTTGTACTAAAACCCTTGTTGCTCATAAAAACCTCGCCATTTATAATACCACCACCGTAAGATAACTATGAATATAATTTCATATTTTATTGGAGGCATCTTGCACAAGGTCTATATTGAATTTGGTATATCTGGAGTTATTGAGGTAGAAGAAGAAGATAGAGACAAGGTAATGCTTGAGGTTTCAAAGCTAATTGCAAAGTTTATAAAAAACAAAAATATAGTAAAGATCAATAATAACTTTGAATCAATTAGTGAGCTTGATATAGCCGAAGCAATGGGAGAGGTTGCTGAGGCATAAAAAAAGAAGTGCTTTGCGCACTTCTTTTAATTAAATTCATGTGCTATCTTCTATACATTATAGAATATACATAGTAATTATCAGATCCTGAATTTGGAACAAACTTAAAGTAAAGCTTTCCACTATCACTTGTCATGCAAAATGCAGATAGAGTTGTCTCATCTAAAATTCCAGATGATGATATAGAGCTGCTTAAATATTTTTCATGAACTGAAGATGTTGAAAATGCTGCCTTATTACCAATTGAAAATACAAAGTTTGAAGCAGAGCCAGCCGTTTGTTTTACGGTAACTCTCACAATCTCAATTCCAGTTGGAACTCCATAAGTGCCACCATCAATCTCTATTATCTCTCCTGATGAAGATATTGCAGTTGGAGTTGTTCCTCTTATTTCTTTTATATATTGGTGACTCATTATTGCCTCTTACTTATCTTTCTTGCAGCAGGTATAGAAGTTGTTTGTGGTGGCTTTACAGTTACTAGTGGTAGATTCTGAGCTACCTTTTTTTGTGCAGCAGAAGTATCTACCTTCTTTACTGTAGAATTTACTGTAGTAGTTGATTTTGATTTATTACATCCACAGCCCATTATTTCCTCATTTTTTATATTTTTTTTCTATTTCTTCTTTTATTTTTTTAAATTCAACTATATCAACAGATCTGCCAGACATAACGGATGTTAAAATGTCTCTTGCATAATTTGTTAGCTTTATAGTCTCTTCTATTTCTGCTGAAGTATTAGTATTTATTTCTGCAGACTTCATTCTATCTGCAGCTTTTTTTAGCTCAGACTGATCCATTCCAGCAAATCCAGCTAACGGCCCAAGAGAGCTTAGAATGTTTGACACATTCTTCATTGCATTCTCTGCCTTTATTATGTCTGGATTTTTATTTTCTTTGCAATATAAAGGACATACTTTGCAATTATCTTTTATGCCAAGATCATAAAAGCTACATGTTAGAAAATTCTGCTCTCTTCTTTCTTCTGAGGCTACAGATCCTTCACATCCATAGATTACCTTTCCATCTATAATTTGAAAAGTACCTGTGCAGTGTTTACTTTCTCTAATCTGCTTTGTTTTTTTGCAAGAATTTGTGCAATCAAAGTTTGACATTTTTTACTTTTGATTTCAATGTAATAAGTTCAGTTATAAGTTTATCTAGCTGTTCTTCAGTAAGGTTTACTGAAGACATAGCAAAAGAGCCCTCATCCCATTTTGTTTTTGTAGTTACTACTACAAAATCTTCTTTGGGAGAGAGCTTTACATCTAAATATTCTTGATTTCCAAATAGTATCTTCATGGTATAATGATACTATTTTTTAAAAATATTATAACAATTTTGCTGCTAATGCTGCTAATTCTGATCTCTCTGTTTTCTGTAGAGTTATATGAGCAGCAAGAGGACTTTGCTTAAATTTATTTGCAACAATAGACAGACCAGAGCTATAAATATCAAGCTTTGGTGAGTCAATTTGTTCTAAGTCACCAGTTATGATTAGTTTTGATTTATCACCCATTCTTGTTATTATTGCTTTCATTTCTGAAGGATTTGAATTCTGTGCTTCATCTACAATTACAATTGTATTTGGAAAAGTTCTTCCTCTAATGTATGATAGTGATGCAATCTCTATTTTCTTTTTTTCCATCAGAAGATTTAAATACATGTCACTGCACTTCATCATGTGTTTTAAGTTATCAAATATTGGCTGAATCCATGGCATCATTTTTTCCTCTAGGGTTCCTGGAAGAAAGCCTATTGCAGCTGATGCGCTTACAGCTGGTCTGCATAGAATAAGCTTCTCATACATGCCCTTATCTAGCATGTGCATTGCTGCAACGGCTGCTATTGATGTCTTTCCTGTTCCTGCAACACCAGCTAGAGATACCATTGGAATATCCTGATCTAATAGGTATTCCATTGCAAATCTTTGCTCTTTATTTCTTGGTGTCATACCCATTACAGCTGATTCTTTTTTGTCTGTTTTTAGCTTAACAATTTTGTTTTCTTTTACAATTCCTATTGCACTTGAGCTTTCGCCAGACTTAAGAACAACTGCTTGATTTGGATAAAGATCTACTCTTGAGTGATCTACATATCCATCTCTGTAAAAGTCTGCAATATTTTCAGGCTCTGTATTTATAACCTTACAGCCAGAATAGAGCAGATCTTCTTTTCCAAAAAGTAAATCATCATCAGATATTGAGTTTAGGCCAAGTGAACTTGCCTTTATTCTTAAAGATATATCTGCAGATACAAGCTTGACGTATATTGATTCTTCATCATATTTTTTTGCAACAGAAATTATTCTTGAATCTGTATTCTGAGAAAAAAATGATGGAACCAAACCAAGATCTGATTCCATTGATACCTTTAGCACATTTCCCTTTCCAAAGGTAACTCCATCAATAAGGCTTCTTCCCGCTCTTATTTCATCAATTGCTCTATTTGCTCTTCTTGCATTAAAGCCTGTTGTGTCATTCTTTACCTTTGCATTGTCAAGCTCTTCAAGAACCTCTATTGGAACTATAAAAGTTGAGTCATTTACAAGAGAAAATATATTTGGGTGATTGATTAATGCTGAGGTATCAAGAACAAGAACGTCTTTATTCATTTTGGCTTACCCTTTAGCTTGCTATCTGGTTGTGATTGGTTATCTTTAACTGACCATATATCAACAGATATTTCGGCAAATGGAGAGCCATCTTCATCAATTTTTGTCTTGATGACTATATTCTTCCATTCGCCAACAGCTTGGCCATCTTTTGAAACTCTTATTGAGTTATCTCTCAAGTCTGAATCTATAAATACTTTATTTTGAACTAGATAATTTGTTGCCCTTCCTGGGTCCTTTCCAAATATAATGTCATTATTAAGATCAAAATACAGCATCAGATCTCTTATCCATGCAGATGCTTCTTCGTCTAATACCTTTTTCCATGAATCAAGGTCTGACAAAAATACCTTTTTCAATCTAGCCACTTAACCTTTTTGAACTGCCACATTGGATTAAAAAATTCATTTATTATTTCTTTATCCTCTTCATTTATCTTACCGTCTATTGAAACAATTATTTTATCATTTCCAGCCGGAGGTTCTTTATTTGCCTTCTCTTTCCAGAGATCTTTATCTTCATTTATTTTAACAATTCCAACTGCAACAAGCTTCTTTCCAGATGGAGTTTGTGAAGGTGGAAATATTATATCCCAGCCCATATTGTCTGCAGGATTTATTATTCCAGTTATCTCACCATAATCAAACGGCAAAACCCTTTTCTTGTCACCAAAGCCCTTTTTTGATCCCTTTGGAGAGTCAATGTTGATTTTTAAATCTTGATTCTTTTCTAAGAATTTAAAAAGTGCTTTTGGTGTATCTATTTCTTTCTTTTTTCCCGCCATAATATCGGCAAGATTATTAGTCTTTTTCCAAGCATCTGAACCAGAAATTATTTTTAATTCTGATGCAAGTTTTCTCAATAAATGGATTGTCATATTATGTATTTATATATTAGAAGATTACTGAGCCCAGACATCACCCCAGCTTCCAGTAAGAGCACCTTTTGCATAGTCAGTAACTCTATTTTCAAAGAAGTTGCCGTGAATTGGAGCATTAATCATTTCTTCTACCCATGGAAGAGGGTTTTTCTTAACTTTGAATATTCCCTTAAGACCAAGAGATATTAATCTTCTATCTGCAATATATCTAATATATTTCTTTATATCGTCTGCAGTTAGGTCTTCCACTTGACCCATAGAGAAAGCAAGATCGATAAACTTATCTTCTAGCTCTACCATCTTTGTGGCAATAGTGTAAATTTGCGATTTAAGATCATCCTTCCAGATGTGTCTGTTTTCTTCAATGAAGGTACGGAACAACTTAATCATTGATTCGGAATGTAATGTCTCATCGGTTATACTCCATGAAATTATCTGACCCATACCCTTCATCTTTCCATGTCTTGGAAAGTTTAAAAGCATTATGAATGAAGAAAATAGCTGCATACCTTCTGTAAAGGCTGAGAATACTGCGATCTGCTGAGCAATAGTATCCTCTGTTTGATTTGTGAATCCTTCAACGTAGTCATGCTTTTCTTTCATTGCGGCATATTCTAAGAACTCATTATAGGTTGATTCTGGCATTCCAAGAGTTTCAATAAGATGAGAATAAGCCGCAATATGTAGGGCTTCTCTTGCGGCAAAGCCAAGAAGCATCATTCTTATCTCTGGCTGTGGAAATACTGGAAGATAATTCTTTACATACCCACCAGCAACAGAGATATCTCCTTGAGTAAAGAATCTAAATATCTGGGTAAGAAAGTGTTTTTCTTTTTCAGAAAGATTATTTTTCCAGTCTTTTACATCTTCAAGCATTGGAACTTCTGTATGAAGCCAATGAGCCTGCTCATGTTGCAACCATGCACCATATGCCCAATCATAATGAAATGGCTTAAAGCTGTGTCTTTCATCTGTTAGTTTTAGTTTCTTTTGCTTCATAATTTTTCCTATTTGCTCCAACACTTTCTGCATCTTGCCTGATAAGAGTCTACTGCACCAACCTGAACTAAGTTGCCAGTATCCTTCGCCGCCAATCTATAAGATCTGGTTGCTGGCTCGCCACAAATTTTACCGCTTTCGTCCTCAGCAACACAAATGGCACTAAGCTTTATAACCTTATCCCCAATTGCCATAAGCTCTGGTATTGGACCAAATGGTTTACCAAGGTAATCCATGTCCAGACCAGCAACAATTACCTTTGTGCCAGAGTTAACGATCATTTCTACAAATGGAACTAAGTCTCTTGGAAGAAACTGAACCTCGTCTATTCCAATTACATCTGGAAAGCGATCTCCATTTCCTGCTCTGGCACTCATTACTTTTTCAATTAAATCATTAAAGTTTTTAAATGTTTTTGCTTCAAAAGTAACTGATGAGTGTGATGCAATATTTTCTGAATCATATCTATTATCTATTGCTGGTTTAAAAGCCATAACGTCCATTCCAGCTATTTTTGCTCTACGCAAACGCCTGGTTAATTCCTCTGACTTTCCAGAAAACATACAACCAACTACAACTTCTAACATAGTCTCTCCTAGCTAAGATAGATTTTACAGATATGCTCTAGTCTTTCAACGTGTTCAAATGCTGACCAAGGATCTTCTGCAATTGAAACAACGCCATGACGATCCAATCCAATTATGTCATATTGTACGCCACCACTCTCATCGAGACCAATGTGTTTTACAACTGCATTTGCAAGGTCCATTGATACTGGCTCTATGATTGGAGTTGTTGGTCCAACGCGAGTGTATCTCTTTAGTTCTGGAAACTCTTTTGCAAGATTTATTAGATCAACTCCCTTATGCATTGCTGCAATGGTATATGTTGGGTGAAGATGAAGAACAACTCTAGTACCCGAGTGATCCTTTTGAAGAAAGTGGTGCATTGGAAGCTCTCCAGTTGGAGCAAGTCCTCTTGCAAACTTCTGCTCTTCTTTTGAATCCCAATCTCTTGATAGAGATGGTAGGGACAACTTTATCAATAGATCTGCACTGAGCAGATTCTTTCTTGTTCCAGATGGAGTTACATGAAACCAAGGCTGTCCATGCATTCTAATTGATACATTTCCATCTCTGGTTGTAATCCACTCTCTTCTATATGATTCTTTTAGAATATCACAAACTGTATCTAACATATTTTAAACTCCTGAATTTTTTGCTATAAAATAAGAACCTATCATTATTAAAATTCCACCTATAACTGTATTAAAATTTGGTAATGATCTAAAAATAAAAAATGAAAATAATACTGTCCAAAGTGGATATGATATTTCTATAAAAGAAGCCTCTACTCCTCCCAAGAGTTTAATAGAATATATTATTAAAAACTCCGCCAACATAATTGCTATTGCTGTGGAAAAAAATTCAAAAGAGTGATATGTAGTTGTATCAATAATTTCTTTTTTATTTAAAATAAATAATGGAAACAAAAATATACCACCAAAAACATAAAATGAAGAAAGAGAGGCTATTGGGCTCATCTTTTCCATAATATTTTCTGTTTGAGAATATACATATCCCCAGCACAATGCTGCTAAATTTGCAACAAGTATGCCAATCTTATTCATCATCCCTCACATGCAAGGCACTCTGTACCTTCTGCAAGCTGTTTTAGATCTATCTCTTCTATAATATTTCTTTCAACCTTCTGTGAGACCTTATCTGCTTTTATAATCTTTTCGGATCTACAATAGTAGAGTGTTCTGAGTCCCTTCTTCCAAGCTAAGAAGTGTGCAGCATGTAGATATTTTATGTTTGTATCTGGCTTGAAGAATAAGTTAACAGATTGGCCTTGATCAATAAATTGTTGTCTATCTGCGGCGTGCTCAATAATCCATCTTTGATCTATTTCAATTGCAGTTTTAAATACTGATTTAGTCCAATCATCTAAGATATCAATATGCTGCACAGAGCCACCATTAGAAATAATGCTTGACCAAATCTCTTGATAGTCTAGTTTTTTATCTTCTGCACATTTCTCTTTTATAATATTATCAAGATACTTGTTCTTATTCATAAATGCACCAGACAAGGTGTCCTGACGATAGCAGTTTGCCTTAAATGGCTCAATTGATGGAGATGTATTTCCCATCAGAATTGATGATGATGCATTTGGTGCAATTGCCATCAAATGGCTAAATCTTTGTCCGTATCCTTTTGCATCTGGTGCTTCACCTCTTTCGGCAGCAAGCTCTTTATTTGCAACATCTAATCCGGCCCTAATATGCTTAAAGATTCTTAGGTTTGCCGATTTTGCAAGAGCACTTTCAAATGCAATATTATTTTGCTGTAAATAAGCATGGAATCCAAGTGCTCCAATACCAATAGATCTTTCTCTCATTGCTGAGTACTTTGCTCTGCTTATTTCATTTGGAGCATTTTCTATGAAGTAATTAAGTACATTATCAAGCATCTCTGCAACGTCACGCAAAAATAGTGGCTCATCCTTCCATTCGCTAAACTTCTCAAGATTTAAAGATGACAAACAGCAGACTGCAGTTCTCTCTTCTGAGGTTGGAAGAAGAATCTCTGAGCAAAGATTTGACTGCCTAATCTTAAGGCCTTTGGACTTTAGAAACTCTGGCATTGCAGAGTTTGATGTATCAACAAAGTGTAGATATGGCTCTCCAGTTTGAACTCTTAATTCAAGAATTTTTTGCCATAGTTCCTTTGCAGAAACTACTTCCTTGACAACTCCATTGTGTGGTTCTTTAAGCTCCCATCTATCATCGGCAGTAGGATCAACCATGCACCTTTCAATTATTCTCATGAAGTCATCTGTAATATTTATTCCATGATGAAGATTTAGACAGCGCATATTTTGATCGCCAGTTGGCTTTCTCATTTCAAGAAAGATCAAAAGATCTGGATGAGAAATATCAAGATATGCAGCATAAGATCCACGACGAGTGTTTCCCTGTCTATATGCTAATGATGATGCATCATATGTTTTTAGATGTGGCATAACTCCAGTGGACTTATCTCCAGCAGATCTTATTCCAAAACCTAGCCCAACACCGCCTCCAAGCATGGATAGCCAGTTTGTCTCAGATAGAGTGTCTACAAGGCCCTTTGCTGTATCCGGTATCCAGGATAAGAAGCATGAGATAGGAAGACCATATTTTGTTCTTCCAAATGATAAGACTGGAGTTGCATAGCTAAGCCAGTGTTTGCTTGAGTATTCATAAAGTCTCTGTGAGTGCTCAATATTTGTTCCAAATGACTTTGATACAAATGCAAATCTTTCTTGAGGAGAAGTTTCTTCATCCTTCATGTATGATTCTCTGAGTCTTTTTAATCCAAGCTCATCAAATAGAGAATCTCTTGAATAGTCAATATCAATATCCAAATATTTTGTCATGATAACCTTATGCCTCTTATTTTTAATTAGCAAAAATTTTAGAATGTTTTGCTAATTCTATATGTATCGTCATCAAAATGTTGAGTTGAAAACTCAATAATCGTTGAATCTTCCTCGGCAAAAACTTGATGAATAAATCCTACCGGTATTTCCTTCACCTCGCCGCTATTCATTTTTACGATTTTCATCTCCTCTGGACTAATAAAATCGGCCTGCTCTGAAAACTTGCAAAGAAGCTTGCCAGACTGAAGATAAAATGTTTCTGTTTTCTTTTTATGAAATTGAAGGCTAATACAATGTCCTTTTTTTATAAAAAGTATTTTTCCACAATACATATTGTCATTATGAATGATTAGTTCATAACCCCAATCCTTCTCTACTCTGTTTGGAGATAAAAAATCCTGCATACAAACCTCACCGAATTATACGCAGAATTTTTTAGAATTTAAATTTAATTATTCTTCTCCAGAGAACCCATCCTCATCATAGGTGTGATGAACTATATCTCCTTTTTCATCAATCGTCTGCATATCGACAGGAGAGCCCCATAACTCATATATATAGCCCATTACTTTTGAAAGATTTCTTTCATCAAGTGTCTTTCCATTTGTTGCGTGATGAACAAGCTCCATGCCAAGAGAAGAAGCCTTTTCGATTGTAATAACTGGTGCTCTATAATTATGCATATCTTTTGTTAAGCTTTCGGCAACATCATCTGGATTTCTACTTTTTATTGTTACGATTGTATCTCCATTTTTGTCTTTTTCTGACTTATATGAAAATAAATTCATTTCTTCTACAAGTTCTTTTGTTAAGTAATTCTTTATTAGAGATATATCATCCTCTTCAGAAACTACTTCTATCATCTTCTCTAATCCAGATATCTTTGATTCTCCAGATTCTTTGTAGTTATCCCAACGCTTTCTAATATCCTGTAATATTGTAAAACCCAAATAATATGGATTTATGTTTAAAGGATTTCCTCCTGGCTGCACAACTCTTTCGTGAACTCTGCAGAAGTCCATATGCTCTTCTGGTGATATTGAGTCAAGCTTTGACATAAATTCTGCGTGTATTACTGATGCAATACCTTCATTCAAAATCTTCGTACAGTACTGTGGATAAAAATAAAAACTTTCTTGTCTTATTATCTCTATAATATCTCTCTGCCAATCTTCCATTGGCGCATAGTTAGAAAGAAACCAAAGGATATCAGATTCTGGATGAGGTGGAAAAGAAGCATTTTGGATTACCTCAACTCTTGATGGTTTTTTTGGATGAAGTATATCATCAAATTCTTTTTTCTTAATTTCTTTAAATGTCTTTTTTGGTTTTGGATATGGATTTCTAACTTCTCCCTTTGACCAGTCTATCTGTTTATCTAAGGCAAATGCGATATTCATAATATGTTCGACCTTTTCTAGGCCATACTTCTGAACATACTCTTCAATTCTTTGTGCTCTTTCTGCAGCATTATAAACCATTTTTCTGTCAGAATTTTGAAAAAGATAATTATTCTTAAAGCAATGAGAGTGTCCAACGCAGTGGGCCATAACCATTGTGTTTATTATTTCTGAATTACTATCCAGCATAAAAGCATATGATGGATCGTTGTTCATAATTACTTCATATATTTTTGAATATCCCATACCATCAGAATATTTCTGATAATCATATGATTGTCCATATACCCAGTGTCGTGCCCTAGATGGAAGGGCATATGTTACAACCTCAAGCATTACATCTTGTGGAACTATTTCAAACTCTATTGGAAAGTGAGAGAGTCCAATATCATCTGCCATTTTTTCAAACTCTTTTAATCTGCTTCCTAAGTTATTCATTTTTTAACTCCAAAAAAAGATTGAAGAGCTGGAAATACACCATCTTCACTTATTATGCTTACAGAAATAACCTTTGGTTCTTTTGAAAAAGAAGTTTTTATGAGAGAGGATAATAGCCCTCTAGATGACCAAGATGGGGTTTCTTCTTCTCCAACCTCTCCATATCCAATCATGCTACATATAGGAAGCATTTTTCTTATTGTCTCAATACACTTATTATTATCTTCGCCCCAGTTATCACCATCTGAAAATTCCATAGCATATATATTCCAAGAGGATGGATCATAGTTTACTGACATATGGTTATATGCTGCTTCAAATGCTGAGCTACAAAGAGTTCCTCCTGCATCAGATGTCTTAAAAAACTCTTCTTCAGAAACAAATGTAGCCTTTGTATCATGTGCAATACAGTGTATTTTTATTCTCTTGTATCTTCTTTTAATAAACTGAATCATCCAAAAATAAAATGTTTTTGCAAGCTTTTGACGTTCTTGTGTCATTGATCCGCTAACATCCATCATTAGATATACTACGGCTTGTGACTCATATTCTTTTTGTTCTTCCCAATTTTTATAGATTAGATCGTCCTTTTTAAAGTCACCAACATAAGCCTCTCCGCTTGCAGCATTTCTCTTTAGATTTTGAACAATAGTTTTCTTTAAATCTACATTTGGCCATATTCCAGTTCTTTCTCTTGATACAAGCTCTTCATTGTCAATTTCTATTTGAGCATTTGACTTTGGTTCCATCCAAGGAAGATTTAATTCTCTTATAAGATGATCAACTAACTCATCAATAGTTATCTCTGATTCAAATAAAAGCTCTCCTTCCTCATTTCCACCTTCGCCACCAGAGCCTTTGTCTGGCTTTCCGCTACCAATACGGTACTTCTGGCCTGGTTTACCATCTAGACCCTGCCCAGTGCCATCCTGCTTGTTGGTTGGACCCCACTTGAGCTTGTATGGCTCAAGGACCTTGACTGGAACTTTTACTTTCTTGCTACCATCAGAAGTTACTATATTATACTCTGATATGATATGCTTACCTTTCTCTTTGATAGCCTTATTTAAAAGCTCCTTATGTCTTTCGGAGTCCTGCTTACCTCTCTGCCTAAGCTTCCAGATATCGCTTAACTCTCGATTGATCTGACTCATTAGGTCCTTGCCATCACAGAGCTTACATACTTAAGAAGTTTGTTTGCTGATTCGGCACTGTAGCCATACTTTTCACAAAGAGTATTAATTACAACGTTTAGCTTCTTTAGTGCTGATTCATCTGTAATTCTTGTGCTTACAGTTAGTCTTATTACGTCTTGTCTCTCCTCAAATAGCTGCTTCTCAAGAGCCTCACGTAGCTTAACATGATCCTTATAATTTGGAACGCCACCATTCTGAGTAGCAGATCTTGCCATCTTTCTGCTCATTTCCTGACGGAATGATTTCTTTCCAGATTCTGTTACCTGAATCTTCTCTTCAATTGCCCTCATTAACTTCTCATTTGGTTCAACGAGTAAACCAAGATCATTCTCAATTTTTGATCCGTCAAGGAAGGCATTTACATTCTCAAGATAATTTGATAGAAGATTGCTGACTTCTTCTTCGAAGTTAAGGAAGAATGCCTTTTGAACATCATTCTTTGCAATCTTTGAGTACTCATCAATTACTTTTGTTAGAAGATCCTCTAATCTTGAAACTTCTTTTAGATCAAGTTTTGCATTTGATTTAAAGCCATCGCGGATAGAACGAATAATATCAATTGGAGTTATGCAGGTAATGCCCTCCTCTGCAAGAATTGATGAGATTCTATTTATTATATATCTTGGGGATACTCCACTCATTCCCTCGTCATGGTATTCTGTTCTAAAGTTCGCTACATCTGCTGATGTAAATCCTTCAACACTTTCACCATTGTAAAGCTTCATCTTTGTTACAAGATCTAAATTCTTATTTGCAGAATCCTTTAGGCGTGATAGAACTGCAAACATTGCTGCGCAATATAATGCGTGTGGTGAGATATGAATTCCCTTAAAGTCAGCCTGAGCTATTAGCTTCTCATAGATTCTAACTTCCTCATTAACAGAAAGATTGTATGGAACTTTTACAACAATAACTCTGTCATGAAGTGCTTCCATTTCCTCTTTTGCTAGGAACTTACGGAATTCATTTTCATTTGTATGGGATAGTAGGAATTCATCTGCAAATATAAGTGGGAATCTTGGTGTTTTGATATTCTTTTCCTGTGCCAAGGTTAGAAGAACATATAGGAACTTCTGGTCTACCTTTAGCATTTCAATGAATTCCATTATGCCACGGTTTGCAACGTTTAATTCGCCGTCAAACTTGTAAGCTCTTGGATCCGATTCTGAGCCATACTTTCCAACGGTAGATAGGTCCATTGAGCCAATAAGCTCTGATATATCCTGGCTTTTCTTATCAGAAGGAACAAATGTTCCTATGCTTGCTCTATTTTTTTCTGATATAAAATATCTTCTTACTGGAAGCTTTAGAAAGTTGCCTGCATATTTTTCTTTAAGAATTACAGACATAAGTGGGCTTAACTCGCCCTCAATTTTTAGTCCATATTCTTTCAGGAACTCTTCTCTAAGCTCATGTGGAATTGCAACAAGCGGATCTTCATTCATTGGTGATTCGGAAAGTCCGTATATTGCACCTTCGTTTGTACGAGAAAACTTCTCAAGGCCTCTCTTAAGCATGATTGCCAGCTGTGACTTGCCAGAAGAGGTTGGGCCGTACATAAGCAGTATTCTTCTGCCAACTTCGCTTCCAGCTGAAGCAGCACGAAGATATGAGACTATCTCCTCAATAGAAGATTCTGCGCCAAATATCTCATCTTTGAAAAAATTATACTTTACAATTTTTCCAGAAGAATCCTTCTCAACTCCATGGCTCTCAATCATCTTCAATACTCTTGTATGAGCCGACATATGGATTGAAGGATTTTTTGCTAGAATGGCAATATAATCTTCAAGAGTTCCTGTCCAAAGCTCTTCTTCCTGAGATTTGATAAACTTATTTATACTAGAAATGATTGAGAGTTTACCTGCCATTTTAGACCCCATTTTTATTTTATCTTACCTTTAACTTATTAACCTCCTCACCGTAGATTTCTGATGTTGCAGCTATGTCTCCAGAGTTTATTTTTTCAACTGTTGACTTTACCTCATTTTTTATTTCTTCAAGAATTTCTTCGGTGCTTCGATCTATATTTGAATACGTATTTTTGAAAGCCCTAACTAGATTTTTGGATCTACATCTATTACAAAATAAATTAATATTTTTTAGATCCCGATATTCACTAATAGATAGCTGGTTTTCTTGATTATGAAGACAATCTTTGCATAAAAAATTATATTTTGGCATTAGCCCTTCTATTATTATTTTTACTCAAAATGGCTTTTTCTATGTGTAAATTATTTAAATCAGAATAAAATAAAAGCATGTGATCTCCAACTTTATTAACTTCTGATACTGATTCGTTTGGTATTGCTAAGATTGGACATACTGCTGTTGATTCTGTATCCTCTAGTATAGGGGCTATTTTTAATATATCTTTAGATATAGAAATAACTATTCCTTTACTTGGTTCATCTTGAAACTTTGTAAAAAACTCTACAAAATCATATCTCTTTATTTTGTCCTTTAATTCATTATACTTCATCTTCAAGATCCTCTCCGCCCGACCAATTATCTGGTGCAGCTATAGCGCGAGATCTTTCAAAGTCTTTTAGAAGTACAATCTTTCCTTTTGCACCATCTCTATTTTTTGTAATGTGAACTACCATATCTTCTCTTAGGTGCTCTTCATTTCTATTTTCAATTAGAAGAATTATGTTGGCATTATCGCCAATCATCTTTGATCTTCCGATTTCTTCTGAGTCTTCTATGTTCTCGCCCTTATTTTTTCCTGCACCTCTAATTCTACCCTTTCTCTGAGCTGCAGTAATTACTGGGATATTCTTTTTTCTACAAAACTCATGGAGATCTTCTGCGATGTGACCTATATCTTCCCAGTCTGAGCCGTATGACTTATTTGGCTTCATAATTCCAAGATAGTCTACACAAATAAGGTCTGGCTTAAATTGACCAACTATAGCATCAAACTTTGCCTCAATCTCCATTGTCTTTGTTCCACGAGGCATATCTACAACATAAAACTTTTTATTATATCCCTTCTGGAATGCCAAGGACCTATTCCAATCTTTCATCTCCTGATCTGTCAGGAGGCCTCTCATAATCGATCTGTGTTTTATTCTTGCTATATTTGCATCAACACGTTGCTCAAGCTGCCTTTTTGACATCTCAAGTGTTACATATACAACATTTTTGCCATCATCAAAATAACTTCCATCAAAGTTTGCAGGATCATTGCTGCCAAGCCATGCATTTATTGCCATATTCATCATGAGCAAGCTCTTTCCACTTGAGGTTGCTCCAGAGATAATCATCATCTCTGAGTTTTTAATACCCCAAGTATAATCATCAAGATTTTTAAATCCTGAAAATACACCCATTACCTGATTTGGATTATTTTTTGTATAGTTATAATCATTTACACGCTCTTCAACAGACTCTGTAAAGTTGCCTTCTGAGAATACTGCATTCTTACCAAGCTTTTCAATCTTTACAACTACATTTCTAAGATTCTGATTTATATTTGCTACATTGTCTTCGCTTGCTTCAATTATCTTTGCAACTTCTGTAGCAAGGTGCTTGTTGAATGCTTTCTTAAGTTGATCTACATAAAATTGTATTTCGTTCTGCTTGCAATCATCATCAAGCACAGATTCCAATGTAGATCTATCAGAATCTGATAGCATCGATACAAGAATATCTGATGATGGTGGCGTCTTATATTTGCTGTGATAGTCCTGAATAGATCTTAGAATTCCTTTATAGTTTTTACCAAAGGATTCAAGAAGAAGTCCTGGCTCAATGCTTCTATAGACATCGGCCATCTGAATTGGACCTTTTAACATCCAATTCAAAATCTTTGATTCAATCATTTGCTCCTCTTTCTAAAGTCTTTTCCTGATAGATATACAGTTTCCATATATTGGCTTCTTAGTGACGAAAATGCCTTTCCGTGCATTCCGGTCAAGATCTCATCAACCTCAGCATTGTTTGTTGCGAGGATCGTGGGCAACCCGTTCTGGAACCTGCTCCTTAAAATATACTCCATCGTGGAACCAAATATCTGTTCGGATTTTTCGGATGGAAAAATCCATCTATTGTCAAACTCATCAATCGCCAAAAAATCATATTTTAGTAGCGTTGAGATTGAATCTGAATTATTGCCAGATAGAATCTGATTTATTACCTCAACCATACTTGAATATCTTGCAGAATAATCTTTGCATATTGCCATTTTCAATATTGATGATATTCCAAATGTTTTACCAACACCTAATGGTCCAACAAACATATATGATTTTCCGGAATCAAATGTAGAATCTATATTTGATATAATTCCTCTTACTGTATCTCCATACTCATCGTCGCCACTGAAGTCTTTAAATGAGATTGTCCAATAATTAGCTGGAATACCCGCATCGGCATATTTTTGAATTCTTGATATTGTTCTGGCACATTTTATACAGCCATCGCCACCACAATCACCACATTCTTTTTGTAATTTTGCACAAATCCTCTCAACCTTATTATTTTGATTCGTCATCTGATGTCACCGATACTCTTCCACTTCCAAATAAAGATGTCATTGAAATTGAAAAATCATCATCACCGCCTCTAAAATTACTCTGTGTCGGAACAGAAATTAGAACTTCATGTGGCAAAGATATTCCTCCCTCACTCAAGTCATCATCTGTTTTTATAGGCTCTTGTTGAGATTCTTTCTTTTTTCCTTTGAATAACACAAAGTTTTTATCACTAAAGACAGCCTTTACATTCTGTATATTTTCTTCTTTTGGCTTAACCTGACCATCAGTTCTTAATATTAGAACTCCAGAGATTTTCTTCTTAAATAGAAGTGCAACATCTCCAGACTCGGTCTTCAGAAGAACTCTATCAGACTTATCATGAGTAACTTCTCCAGATATTTCCCATCCGCCATCCATCATTGCGCTAATTCTTTTACCAAGAATTGGACTTGACTTACTCATACTAAATTCATCTCCTTTATTTTTTCAAATATTAAAAGCGTTGGTTGATCTGGGCTCTTTTTATTCTGGACGTATTTTACGAAGATCGCAAGATCTTCTTTTGTTCCCAATTCAAATCTATCCAATGCATCTGGAAATTTTTCTTTTATCCACTGAAGAAGCGTTGAGATACTTCCCTCTGACCTCTTCGATGCAAGGTGAGCGGCATACATTCTTTCAAATTCATTTAGCATAGATGGAACTAGAAAGATCTGTGAGCCAGATACTGCTGGTGCATTTCTAAACTTATAATCAAACATCCAGTTAATATAATTATAAGCTTTGTTTAGTGCAAAAGTCTTTTTCTCTGCCCTTTCTTCTTCACTCAGGCTATCAATATTATCTGGACAAAATATTTTTACAACTTTTGCAAAATCTCTTGTTTCTTTTGTAGAGGTTGGTCCGGCTTTTGATCGGACCATCTTAAACCTTACTCCTGTCTTCTTCTCATACTTTGAGCAGAAATAGGCAAAAAGGGTTATGTGATTCCACGTTGAACGATCAGCACCAATCCATGTTGGTATCTTCTGGTAAAACTCTTCTTCTGTCATTCTTTTTACTCTTCGGTTTTGGAGCCGGAGCCTCCTCCTCGTTCATAGTACGCTCCTCAATCTTAATTTGAAAGCCTGGCTCACTTTTGTAGATTTTTAATCTTGCCATCGAGTGGCTCTCAAGATACTTGGAGTTATCCCAAAACTCTATAACATTTGCCCACTTTTTGCCAGGATAAGAACGAATTACTCTGCCAATTCTCTGCAGTGCCCTTGCAGATGATTTTCCTGACCCAGCAAGAATCAGTGCATCTAGCTCAGGTATATCAATTCCCTGATCAAAGATCTTTGATGCAATTAATACGTCCGTCTTTCCTTCTCGCATGTCTTTTATGGCATTCATTCTTGAATCTGATGATGATGTTCCATTCAGAACGTCTATCCTAAAGTTATCCTTTAGAAGATCGAACAGAATTTGTCCATGCTCTACCTTTGATATTAGAATCAAAACTTTTTTCTTTGCCTCGACAAGGCTTTGTACAGCATCTGTAATCATCTTATTTCTTGTGACATTCCTAACAATATAGGAGTTATAAACTTCTGCATATGTACCATGCAAGTTCTTCATCTTTGGAACATTCATAAAGTATATCTTTGGTGGAACGAGCACTCCTTCGGATATTAGTTTTGTAGCTGGAAGATCATAGAACTTTGGTCCAGATACCGCCTCAATAAGAAGATCATCACCCATCTCTCTCCATGGTGTTCCAGAGAGAAGGAATCTGTATCTTGCAGATTCTGATATTCTATGTATAAACTGAAGAGACTTTGCTGCTGCATATTGGCATTCGTCTAATATAAATAGCTCTGCTTCTTTTACCATTCTCTGTATAAGCGCTTTCTGCTGAACTCCTGGCTTATACTTCTGAGATGAAGTAACATCACAATCTATTAGCTCAATCTTTTCTCCAAATGCCTGTGCTGCAGTCCAAATTGTACAGATATTGATTCCATTTGGAACTATCTCACATATACCATCACCAACCATACCGCACTTTACGCCAAGAATGCGTTCAATAGTCTCTTTCATTTGATAGAGAAGCTCTATTCCAATTACATAAATTACAGTTCTTACATTGAATCTTCCAGCAAGCATTGATATTACAGAAGTCTTACCTGAACCAGTACACATTCTGATGATTCCAGATTCTTTCTTTTCTGCAATATCAACAACTTCAAGCTGATAATCTCTTGGTTTAAAAGATTTTGATAAAGGAAGTGGAGTTCCCTTTGGTGAGTCCCTAAGATCTTCTACCTTTACCTGAATACCATTTTCGACAAGAGTTTTTCCAGCCCTCTTCCATAAGCCAACCGGAAACTGCATCTTCTTGTCCATCAGCCTAACCCTACCATCCCAGCCAGAATAAATCCTTCCAGCAGTTGTAGCATGTTCGTACCCAGCAAGAGGGTAGCTAAGCTCGTAGTCCAAAATTTTTATTATCTTTGGATCTATCTCGCCAAAGATTCTGCATTTTGTATTAGTTATCTTTATAGTTACCAAGTTACTTTCGCCTATTTTTTCTTCTATCAACTATTTGTTCATCTTTTTTGGATGGCTGGTTAATTATACCATTTTCTATATCCTCTATTGCTTCTTTACGTATTGCTTCTTTTTTTTCATCTAGAAAAAAATCAAATTCTTTTTTGTTTTCTACTCCAGGTTCTAGTATAGATCTATTATCTAGATCTATAGATTTAGATCTGGATTTAAGAATCTCATTATGATTATCCAACAGAAAGGTTAGGAAGCTACTATTATCTATAGTAGCTTCTTTTTTCTTTTCTTGTTTTACTAGCCTAAACCCCATATCTCTTTAAGTCTGATTCTAACATGATTTTTACTAATGATTCAAACGATGTCTCTGGCACCCATCCTAATTCTTTTTTTGCTCTTGTAGGATCTCCCAGTAGGTATGGAACCTCTGATGGTCTCATATATCTCTCATCAGTTTTTATATAATCTCTCCAGTTATAGATTCCTGCCATACTAAAAGCTATTTCTGCTAGTTTCTCTATTGAGTATGTTTTTCCAGTTGCGATTACGTATTCTTGTGGAGAATCTGCGTCGAGCATCATATTCATCATTTTTACATAATCTTTTGCATATCCCCAATCTCTATAAGCCTCCATATTTCCCATAGTGATATGGGTATCTAGTCCTGCTTTAATTCTTGCAACACCATTTGTAACTTTCCTCGTTACAAAATCTAAGCCTCTTCTTTCTGATTCATGATTAAATAAAATTCCAGCGCAAGCAAACATTCCGTACGCTTCTCTAAAGTTTATTGTTGCCCAGTGTGCAGCCAGCTTTGCAACTCCATATGGGCTTCTTGGATGGAAAGGAGATTCCTCTGTGTATCCATTTTTTGGACAATCTATTCCGCCAAATAATTCTGATGTGCTGGCTTGGTAAAATCTTGTTGATGGAGAGTGTTTCTGAAGTGCGGAAATCATATGTACAACAGAGCATGCATCAGCCTCAAATGTTACATATGGATTTGAAAAAGAATATCCAACATGTGATTGTGCGGCTAAATTAAATAGCTTTTCTGGCTTAATATCAGATATTAAATTTGTTATAAATGTAGAATCAGTTATATCTCCATATACAAGTTTAAAATTATTATTATCTCTAAGACTTTCTAAAAATCCCCATGACTCTGCGTCTGTTGATTTTCTTCTAGATACACCATAGACTTTATATCCTAAGTTTAATAGGTGCTCCGATAGATAGCTTCCATCCTGACCAAGACAACCCGTAATAATTGCTGTTTTCATTATTTCTCCATATTAAAATAGTAATATTGATTATTATATTACTATCTTGAGGTTATAAATTTATGAAAATTATAGGAATTAGTACAACTACAAATGAAGATAAATCAACTAGTAGATTTCTGCTAAAATATTTTTTAGCAAACTGCGAACAAAGTGGCCACGATGTTGAGTTTATAGATGCAAATAAATTACATATAGTAAAGAATCTTTCTTGTTATGCTGCTGGAAAAGAAAGCTGCTCACATCCAGATGCAGGCAAGTATAGATGTTGGGCTCATAAAAATTCTCATGATGAACCAGATAAATATGGTGGAAAAGATGAGATGGGAAAGATCTATGATGCAATAGAGGATGGAGATATAATTGTATTTGGAACATCCACAAGGTGGATGAGCCACTCTGCATTGATGCAAACAATTATAGAGAGAATGAATACATTAGAAAATAGACATTCTGGTTATGGCGAAAAAAATCCTCTAGAAAATAAAATTTGCGGAGTAATAGTTACTGGACTTCACTATCAGGTTCAAAGGGTAGGAGAGCATCTGCAGGAAGTTTTTAGAACAATGGGTATGAAGTCTCCTGTAAATGGAATACTTGCTTGGCAAAGAACAATGGATATGTCATTTGAACATCCTGATAATGATCTTAAATATATTAGAGAGTATTTTTCTCTAGAGGATACTGGAAGAGATCAGGTTAAAAGATTTGAAAAAGAACTAATTGGAGATAAAAATGGTTAAATTAGAATATATCTGGTTAGATGGAAATAAGCCACAGCAGCTTAGATCAAAGGTAAAAATAACAAATCAGCAGCTATCAGAAATAAAACTAGAAAAACTATCCGGTTGGAGTTTTGATGGCTCAAGCACAAGGCAGGCAGAAGGAAAGGATAGCGATTGTTATCTGAAGCCTGTATATCTATGTAGAAATCCACTTGAGCCAAAGTCATTCCTTGTTCTATGCGAGGTAATGAATGAAGATGGAACTCCACATGTTACAAATACTAGAGCTGCACTTGTTCAGGTTGCAAATAAGTTTGCATCTGAAGAGCCATGGTTTGGAATTGAACAGGAATACTTTTTCTATAAGGATGGTAAGCCACTAGGCTGGCCATCTGAATTCAACGCCTATCCGCCGCCTCAGGGCACTTACTACTGTGGGGTAGGTGCAGATAGGGTATTTGGTCGAGACATCTCTGTAGAGCACGCCACAGCCTGTATGAGTGCAGGAATTATGATCTGCGGAACCAATGCAGAAGTTGCACCTGGTCAGTGGGAATATCAGATAGGTCCACTTGATCCGATCTCAATGGGAGACCAGCTCTGGATATCTAGATATCTTCTAAATATGATTGCAGAAAAACATGGAGTCACAGTATATCTAAATCCAAAGCCTTTAACTGGAGACTGGAACGGATCTGGTGGTCATACAAATTATAGTACAAAGAAAATGAGAGAAGATGGCGGTCTGGCAGAAATCCATGCTGCATGTAAGAAGCTTGAAGGAGCACACGCCCTTCACATGGCAGGATATGGAGAGGGAAATAGAGAGCGCATGACAGGTCTTCATGAGACATCCGGCTATGATACATTTAAGGCAGGTAATTCAGATAGAGGCTGCTCAATAAGAATTCCTCTTGGCGTCAGGCTTGAAGGCAAGGGATACTTTGAAGATCGTAGGCCAGCCGCAAACTTGGATCCATATACCGTATGCAGACTACTACTTCAGACCACACTAGGATAATATAGGTGGCAGATATATTATACATATCTTGCCACTCCGTTCTTGAGTATGATGAGCTTAGGTTATTAACGTCATTAGGCCACAGGATATTTTCCTGTGGCTCTTATTTTAATCCAGATTCACCTGGAGAGTTAATTAGGCCCCCATTAAAGTTGCATCAAGATCCCGAATGGATGGAGATATTCAAAAGAACTGGCTGCGGAGGAACGCCAATTAGGCTGTCAAAAGAATTCTTGTTAAAATTTGATTATGTAATAGCAATGCATGGTCATGATTTTATATTTAACAATTTAAAAAATTTTTCTAAAAATACAACAATATTTTGGAGAGGAATAGGTCAATCAAATTCTGTTATAGAATCAAGATTAAAAATTTTAAAAAAGAATAAAATTCAAATAATAAGATATTCTCCAATGGAATCAAGAACGAGGGGTTTTGCAGGAGAAGATTATCTTATAAGATTTTATAAAAAAGAATCAGATTTTAAACCATCAGAAAATAGAATTAATGACGGATTTATTTGCTATAATGCAATATTGCAAAGGCAAAATTTTAATGATTGGAATCTATCAAGAGATTTTGTATTAAAAAATAATTTTAAGATATTTGGTGGATCAAATGAATCAATATCAAAAACTTCAAGATTTTTAGAACCAGATGAGCAGCTCAATCTATATAAAACTTATTCTAAAATATTTTGTCTAAGCAGCTCACCAGCACCATATACACTTGGATTTATAGAGGCAGTAATGTCAGATTCTGAAATATTTATATGTAAGAATGGGGCAGAATGGGATGAGAGATTCTCATTTGGGCAAGATTACAATAGAATTGAGTCAAACATATATTCTTTCAAGCCAAACCAAAAAATAAGGCAGCTCTTCTCTGAAAGAACTGCAAAATTAGAATGGATAAAACTGTTAGGCTAACTACTCTATTGTAAGTGATTTTGCAAGATTAATTGGCCTATCAACAGAGCAACCTCTCAAGTCAGCAAGATGAAGAGATATTAATTGACCAACAATAAGAAATGTAATTGTATTTAGAATTTTATTTTCATTTGATGGAATTATTATTTTATAATGTGCAGATTCAATTAGTTCTTCTGAGCAACCTTCTTCAAATACGCCTATTACATGTCCACCGCGACTTGTAATTTCTTTTATATTTGCCATCATTTTTGTGCCAAGAATATTGTTCTCAACAAGAGCAATTGTTGGCCTTTCGGTATTTATAAGTGCCAATGGTCCATGCTTTAATTCTGAGCCAGAATAGCCCTCGGCGTGAATATAGCTGATCTCTTTTATTTTTAGGGCATACTCTTTTGCTATTGGTTCTAGCTTATCTCTACCAATCACAAGTAAAGATTCTATATCTTTATATATTTCACATATAGATCTAATTTCTTCAGATTTAAGAATTATTTTTGAAACCTTATCTGGCAGACTATATAATTCGTTTATTAGACTTATGTACTGACTGACTGGCATAGTTCCTTTGGAGCCAAGCATTGCAGCCATAAGTATCATATTTAATATTTGATTTGTTACGGATTTTGTTGATGCAACAGAAGCCTCTTTTCCAGACCTAATATAAACACCGCAGTCTACCATACGAGAGATTGTAGATGATACAACATTTACTATTCCAACTGTGCTTGCACCTTTCTTCTTAAAGTTATTTATGCATCCAATTGTATCGGCAGTCTCGCCAGATTGAGTGACACAAACAAGGGATGTTTTATCGTCAGCAATTATATCATAGTATTGCAACTCTCCAGCAGAAATAGACTTTGATTTAACTTTCGCTAAAGACTCCATTGCATACGCACCAACCTGTGATGCATAAAATGCAGATCCACATCCAGTAAAAATAAATTCATCTGTTTTTAATAATCTAAATAAATGAGATTCAATCCCACCAAGTTTAATAATTTCTGCCTGTGGATTTACTCTTCCTGCAAGTGTTGTTCTGATATAATCTGGCTGCTCAAATATCTCTTTCTCAAGGAAGTACTTGTATCCATCTTTTGTGTAAGTTGACTGAACAGCAGATAGCTCTTCAAATGTAAATGTTGAATCTGCACCAGAAAAGTTTTTGATTAAAATATTCTTGCCAGACTCAAGAATTGCATACCTGTTATTTTCAAGTACAACAGTCTTCTTAATAAAATAAGGAAGAGAAGGGATATCAGACGAGATATAAAAATTCCCCGAATCAATGCCTATACAAAGTGGGGATCCGAGTCTAGCAAGAAAAAGTTTGCCTGGATAGTCTAAGTGAGCCATTACAAAGGCATATGCTCCTTTTAGCTCAGTAAATACTGTATTGAGAGCTTTCTCAATGTCTCCACACTTAGAATACCAGTATTGAATAAGGTTTGGAATAACTTCAGTATCTGTTTCTGAATAAAAAGTATATCCATTTGATATAAGAAATGATCTTAATTCTGTATAGTTCTCAATAATACCGTTATGAACAACAGATATTTTTTTATCATTTGATAGGTGTGGGTGAGCATTTTCTTCGGTAATACCTCCGTGAGATGCCCAGCGGTCATGACCAAATCCAGCGATAGAATCTCCAGTTGAGATTCCATCAGGTAGGCTCTCTGGATGTCCCACCATCTTTATTACATCAAACTTATCCTGATGCACAATGCTCATTCCGCAGCTATCATAGCCACGATATGAAATATTTGATAAGAGCTCTTTGAGCTCAGAATAATAATCCTTTTTGCCTAATATTCCTACTATGCCACACATACCAATAATTTTAAAATTAGTATGTATAATTAAATAGAAATAAATATTTAATTATAGCTTTATGTATTATTCCATTTTATATTTTCATTTCTAAATTCAATTGGAGATAAACTTATACCAATTAAAGATGATAAATAATTTATAGTAGACTCTTGGTGTAGAATAAGAGATTCATAACTAACTACATAATATTTAACTTTAAGTTCATTAATTAATGAAAATATAAACAAATAAGCATCAGATATATTTTTTATTCCCTCTTCTTCTGATAATATATGTGGAGCATTTATTTGACTCTTGATCATGCAGCTCATATCCCTTGTAGTTACAATTACAGTAACATCATATTTTTCTTCAACAAGCTTATTATACATTTTTTTTATATCTGGTTCTTTTACTTTTGCATGTGGTATACTTCGACGCCATACAACAAGCTTTTCAGAAGAAGGTGGAGTTTCATCAAAATATTGCTGATGACCAAAGTCACCAGAACATCCAGATTTAATAAATATTTCTGTCATAACACGGGTACCGGAGCTTTCTGGACCAATAACAATAAATGCTTTTTTATTCATTAATTTACCTTATTTATGCATAATAATACTTATTTTATTTTAATATTATTTCATAATATTTCTTATTAGCCTCTTTGTTTTTAAATTAGGAAACAATAGTTTATCATCAGGTCCATACTTATATGGTGTTGGAAAGCCCCTATCTATATAACTATCTTCAAGCATATCGTTATATCTAAAGTGAGAGGAAAATCTTATATTATCTGTTATATTATTTCCAGACCTATGGACCAAAAATGATGAAAATATTAAGCAATCTCCTGCTTCTACCTCTATACTTTCAAATTTTAATTTTTTAGATATTTTATCTGGAGTGCGACCAAAATTATTTTCTATTTTATCAGAAATAAGACCCATAAGATGAGAACCAGCAGATACTTCTAATGCGCCAAGATCCTTGTCAATATCTACAAGTGGCACCCATAAGATAACAGAATTTATTGATCCCTGCATACTTCTCCAATCTTGATGTTCAAATATAGTATGATTTATTTTTTCTTTTGAAGTTTTTTCATAATTAATAAAAGTTACAGGTCTTGTACAAATATTTGGTTTTTTTATTTCAAATTTTTTTAATAAATTATATATTTCACTAGAAGAGCCAAGATTATGAATTAAAAATAAATTTTGACAATTTTTTGCACAATTCAAAAAAGTATTAAAATCTGAATTAAATAAAGTAATTAAATTTTCTTCAAAAGAATTATTTTTAATATTTTTATTTTTAAATTGAATATTAAAAATATTTTTTATTTCAAATAATATATTTTCTATATATTCTTTTTTTATAAGATTTTTTATTTTAAAAAAACCATTTTTTTTAAAATAAAAAATATCATCATCAGATATATTTATTTCATTTAACATATTATCCAGCCTACATTCTCTTTGGATATTCTGTCTATCTCTTCTTCTATTTTCATTTTATAGCTTGCACCACAATCAATAGATTTTTGATTAGATATTCCATATCTAATATCTTGACCTTTTCTATTGTCTACATAATAGATATTATTGCAAAAATCATTATCATTTTTTATAGAGCTATAAATCATTTTTGCTATATCTATATTTTTAAATTCTTGTCCAGAACTTACATTATATATTTCATTTTTAATAGAAGAATTAATTGATAAATTATAAATAACGTTACAGGTATCTTCTACATGAGTCCAAGTTCTTATATAGGATCCATTTCCATGTATTATTATTTTTTTAAAATCAGATAATCTACTTATTGATTTTGGAATAAATTTTTCTGGATATTGTCTAAATCCGTAATTATTTGATGGTCTAAAAATTAAATAATCTAAATCATATGTTCTATTCCATGAAGTCACAAGGTGTTCCGCAGATGCTTTTGTTGCAGAATACGGGTTAGATGGATTTAGTCTATCTACTTCTGTAAAAAATCCATCCTCTATGTCTCCATAAACTTCATCTGTGCTGATGTGAACAAATATTGGCCTATCATACTTTGGCTTATTTCTTATTAGTTCTAATAAGTTTTGAGTTCCAAATATATTAGATTCTATAAATTTTTGGCTTCCATCAATACTATTATCTACGTGAGATTCTGCTGCAAAATGAAAAATATAGTCATAATTATCTATATAGTCTATTTCATTTATATTTTTATGAACAAAATTATATTTATTATTTATTTTTAAATATTTTTTTTCAAAAAATAAATCAGAACAATAATTTATTTTATCAACATTAACAACAAAAAAATTATTATCTAATAATTTTTTTATAAAATGCTTTACTATAAAACCTAGACCACCAGTAACTAATGCTTTCATTTTTTCACTTTAAATTAAAAATTGTTTATATTTATTATACTATAATATTAATTAAATAATTGAACCATTTTTTCTACT
>SXGQ01364638.1_pt1 | contig 74360 bp, 74 predicted proteins | sample 3178371 | NCBI WGS metagenome assembly SXGQ01 (sample SAMN11356859, study PRJNA531348) | freshwater metagenome | isolation source: freshwater sample F1-20 | place: China: Fuxian Lake, Yuxi | collected 2017-12-25 | reverse complement strand
CTTGGCAAGGTCGCGCTCTACCAGCTGAGCTACTTTCGCAATTTGTGGATGCAAAATTAAGACCTTACACCCATTTATGCAAGAGGAAAGCAAATTTAAATGAAATATTCTCTAATTTTGTGTTTTACATAATTATCATGAGCATCATCAAGCTAGACCAAATTGACCATCAATTACTTGAAATACTTCAAAGTAATGCCAAAATTACCAACGCGCAGTTGTCCAAGGAGGTCGGGCTTTCGCCAGCGCCTACCCTCGAGCGGGTGAAGAAATTAGAGGCCACCGGAATCATTCAAAGTTATCATGCTCAGTTAGATAGGGATAAAGTGGGCTTGGGTGTGACTACTTTTGTGACAGTGACTCTGACGGGTCATAAGAAGCAAGTGACGGAATCATTTGTCAATCAAATCAATTCAATTCCAGAAGTGATCGAATGCCATCACGTGACTGGCGCAGGTGACTTTATGTTGAAAATTATTTCAAAAGATATTTCAACCTACCAGAAATTGATGTTGGAAAAAATAAATGAAATCGAAGAAGTATCAGCCACATCTACCATGGTCATCTTATCTACCTTCAAAGAGAGCAAGGTTTTACCTATTCCCTGATCTAAATTTATAGCCGATTCATAAACTGCGGCAACATGCGGCTTTTCCAAGTCGTGAAGGTCCCAGCAAGAATTTCTTTTCGAGCCTCGCCCACAAGCCAAAGGTAAAATCTAAGGTTAAAAACACTGGCGATCATCGGGCCGAGCATCTCCTCGCAACGAATCAAATGGCGCAAGTATGCTTTTGTATATTGGCCATGTGTGTCTTCAGCAAAGAATGGATCGATGACCGAAAAGTCTGACTTCCACTTTTCATTTTTGATATTGATGATTCCCTCCGTTGTGAAAATCATGCCATTTCGGGCATTTCTGGTTGGCATTACGCAATCAAACATATCAATTCCTAGCGCTATTCCCTCTAAAATATTGGCAGGCGTTCCCACACCCATTAAATACCTGGGTTTATCTTTAGGCAAAATATCGGTTACTTCATCCGCCATTTTATACATATCCTCGACAGGCTCGCCCACAGAAAGGCCGCCAATGGCATTACCAAAAGCGTTTTTTGAGGCAATATATTCAGCAGATACTTTGCGTAAATCCGAATATACACTTCCCTGAACAATGGGGAAAAGGGCTTGTTGGTACCCGTATTTTGGACTAGTTTCGTCAAAACGCGTAATGCAACGATCTAACCAACGGTGCGTCATGTCCATCGAGTTTCTCGCATATTCATACGTACACGGATATGGGGTGCACTCATCAAAGGCCATGATGATATCTGCGCCGATCGTGCGCTGGATGTCCATCACATATTCGGGACTAAAAAAATGAGTGCTGCCGTCAATGTGAGATTTGAATTTTACCCCTTCCTCGACAATTTTTCTTCCAGTTCCGGCCAATGAATACACCTGGTATCCCCCCGAATCGGTCAAAATAGGCTTATTCCAACCGTTGAAACGATGCAGGCCACCTGCCGCTTCAATGATTTCTAAGCCCGGACGAAGGTATAAATGATAGGTATTTCCCAAAATTATTTGGGCATTTATCGGCTTGCTTAATTCTGAAATATGAACGGCTTTCACCGTACCGGCGGTTCCGACCGGCATGAAAATGGGCGTTTGGATAGTCCCATGATCAGTTGTTATTTCCCCTGCGCGTGCTTTTGAGCTTGGATCCGTATGACTTATTTCAAATTTCATTCGGCAAAGCTAGGCAAAAAATTAATGGATGAATGGCAAATGCATTGAAAAACATTTGCCATTCACACAGAATTACTCAACTTTCATAATCCCATTCATAATTCTCCAGTGACCCGGGAATGTACACAAGAATGGATAATTTCCAGGAACGGTTGGCGCCTTAAAGACTACTTTCACTCGGCCATTTGGCTCAACCAATGGCGTATAAGCTAAAATTTCTGGCAAAGAAGGAATGTAGTTTTTGGCCACTCCGTCAGATGCCGTAATCATTTTGTCCGCCGCTAATCCTATTTTCTCTTCACTTTTTAATGCCCCCAACACCCAGTTATGTGGCATCGCATCCGTATTTTCGAAAATCAATTCAACCGTTGACCCTGCAGGTACAGTGAATTCTTTTTGATCATATTTCATGGCTTCCGGCACGGTTTTTAATACCCGCGTGACTACTTCACCAGCTACTTTTAAAGCAGGAATTTCTAGTTTCCAAGCCATCGCCAAGCGATTTAAATATTCCAAATCGACCGTGCGAACTTTTGACGGCAAGCTAGTTAAATAGGCTTTGGACTCGTCTAATAAATTAACGGATCTTTTAACATTCCAAGTTGCAGAAGCTCCTTTTAATGCAGCACCAAAGGCAGGTGAAGAGGTTTCTTTCATCTTTTGGAGATGTGACACCACCTCGTCGGCCGACCATGAAACAGCGCCGGCACGGAATAATTTTTCGACCATTAATACGTTTAATCCAGCAGATTGTGATACATCAATCGCCTTACGGTAAATGTTATTTGACCGTTCTTTTTCACCTAAAACCGCTGAGCGATCTAATTGAATTTCCATGATGTATTTACCCGCAGTTTCAGGAGTCCAACCAAAATTTCCGACCCATGGACCATTATTATTTTTAGCCACAGATACTGTTTCTCCAGGAGCAACGCCATCCACAAACGTATAGGATTCATAATCAATCCGACTTCCCATACCTTCAATTTTAATGCTTAATGGTAGCGGAGTACCCTTTGGAAGGGCAACAGTTCCTCTATTTTTCACGCGAACGGTGAAAGGTAAACCTTCCCTAAGTCTGAAATTACCCCCTTTGATTTGAACTTCTTGAACGACTAAATCTATTCCAGAAGCGGATCCTTCCGTCGTAGGATTGGCTAGATTTTTACCCAATGATTCTGCGACAACAGGAATCTTTTTTGAGCCTTCTGATTCGATAAATGATGTTCTTCTCGAACCCATATGGCCCATCATATAAGCGGAATAGGCCTCTGGAAGCCAACGGTCTTTCACGCTTTGCTCGGTAGAAATTTTGGCTAACATCGCTTTTTCGACTTCCGGCGAATTAGGCATTTCAATAAATGCCAAAACGGTATTTAAGACCACAAGCGTGTCCTTATCGGCTAGTAATTTCTTATCTAACAATAATTTGGCCATCTCAGTAGTTCTAGGTAAAACTTGGACAGCTTGCTTTCTTACGGCACCACTTGTATGGGATAAAGCATTTTTTAACGCAATTTTCACGGCTGGCATTTCTAAAGCTCCTAGTCCTTCCAAAGTTCTAAGTGCATGAATGGCTCCTACCGCTAAGCCAATTTCATCTGTTTTAGCCGTAGCTAAAACCTTTAAAAGCGCTGGAACTACATCTTTATTGCCTCTTTCGACCAATAATCGCTGAGCTTGCAAGCGCCAAAATAAGTTGGAATTACTTAACGCTGCCACGCAACTGGCAGAAGAATTTAAGGTTATTGGCGTATACGCAGGCGCTTGATTATAACCTACTCGGTAAATTCTACCATGCGTATAATCACGTAAATCATGGTCATAGGCATTGCCTAAACCATTGGTCCAACCTTTTGGCGTGGGATTATGTTGGATGATGAAACTATACCAATCCGCAATCCAAAGAGCCCCATCGGGTCCAACTTGTGCAAATACCGGCGAAACCCATTCGTCGGCTCCCGCCAAGAAATTAAATGCCTCTTGGTCATTAAAATCAGATCCAGTTTTAACGGTTCTGTTTTGATGTACCACATGGCCCGTTGGCTCCGAAACGAAGGCAATTTGGTTCCAATATTTTTTAGGGAAAGCTCTGGCTGAATAAAAATTATGACCTGCAGCAGCCGTATAACCTCCAAACACATCCACCTGACGCACTTTTTTAGTGATCGTCTTCATGTCTTTGTGCGTGTCAATATTCTTACTTCCATTTAAGCTAAATGGAGCATTCCAAATGTTACGATGGGGAATCGCCATGTACCACCCATGCGCATTGTTGGCCGTCGACCCAAACACATCTCCCGCCTCATTAAAATCAAAACCCCAAGTATTATTGGAAGTCGTTGTCATATGCTCCATTTTGGAACCATCGGGTTTAAATCTGAAAAAAGCCTGAGCAAACTGCAACGAATCAGCGCCCACTTTTCCTTTATATCCTGAATAACCTACGCAACCCCAAATCCAGTTGTCAAATCCATAATGCAAATTAGACGGCCCTGCATGCGTATCGCCAGTTCCAAAACCAGTGATTAACACTTTTTGCTGATCAGCTACCCCATCTCCATTGGTATCTTTGATGAATAAAATATGGGGCGCTTGGGAAACAATTAATCCGCCATTGGCAAAAACCATGCCCGTTGGAATGCTTAAACCCTCCGCAAAGCGAGTAAATTTATCTGCTTTTCCGTCGTTATTCGTGTCTTCGCAACGTAAAATATAGTCGCTTCCGCCGCTTGACTTACGTTCATTCGGGTAGTCTTTGGTAATTAAAACGTATAATAGACCTTTTTCGTCCCACGCCATAGCGATTGGGTGCATGACATTGGGCTCAGAGGCAAAAACTTGCAAATTAAAATCCACTGGGATTTGAATATACTTTACAGATTCCTCTGGGCTTAAGGGTAATTGCTGGAATTGCACACCAGGCCGCCTTTCGTAGTTGGGCAGTCTGGCTTCCCGATAGGCTAGAGGCGCAAGTTTTAATTGGTCTAACAGCGCTCTTTTTTCTTCACCGACCGCATACAAAATACCTTGAGTGACTAATTGTTGGAATCCTTCCGAGTCCCAAGTTCTTTCATCGTGACCGTAAGCAGTGTAAAAAACATTCCCTTTTCCATAGGTACGAACCCAAGTATATGGCTCTGTGCTTGCGCCGGGCTTATCTTTTGCTTGTTCTGGGCCAAGAATTCTAGACTGTAATACAATATTATCCGGCTGTAATTTACTGTGCAAATAGGTTTCATCCACAGTCTTTATCCCTGGGAAATCTTTTAATGCTAGGTGTCCTGGCATTTCATTTTTGATTCGAATGGAATCCATTTTATGGCGCCAAAATTGGCCCCCAACCATTTTGACAAATTCAGGGGAATTTCTAAAGCACCAAGATGCGCAATGCAAAGCGACTAATCCATGTCCAGAAGCCACATATTTTAATAGGGCTTTTTCCTGAGGCGCGGCAATGGAATCCTGATTGGCAAATATAATTAAGGCGTCAAATTTGTTTAAATAATCATCATTTAAGTCCTTTAAGTTATCGGTATAAGTGATGTTCATCCCCTTGACCCCCACGGCAGACTGCAACGAAGGGTATCTATCAAATGGCTTATGATGCCCTTTATCTCCTAAAAATAGGAGTTGGAGTCTTCTGCCTTTTGGAGCATTTTGTGCCAAAGTGGTCACAATTGAACAAATCGAAAACAATACAATGAATAATTTTTTCATTTCAAATAGGTTTTGCTGGCCGCAATTTTCGGCTTTTAGAATTTTGGTATTTCAATAATCTTTCCACCTTGTAAAGCAGATTCATGAGCTAATATACCCACTGAAGTCCAATTGGCCGACTGTGGAGCATTCGGGAAAGGGTCACGATCCGCGGCTAATGCTTGTAAAAACTCATTGACTAAATGTGGATGTGATCCACCGTGGCCTCCTCCTTGTGTAAAGGAAAGATGTTGATTTTCGTCTTCATCATATACGCCTTTGGTCGTAAATCGTTGAATTTCTTCGGGCAAATAATGAGCGTAATCGGGTGTGGCTACTTTTTCTGGAATTTCGGGTTCTGGCTTTTTGGCGGTGTGAACAATTAATTCTTCGCCTTCTATCAAAGGCCATTCCACCGATTTTTTAGACCCATAGACCTCAAAACTTTCTCGGTATTGCCTTGCTACGTCAAATAAAGAGCGATAAACCATCGCGCTTAAATCCGAATCTCTGAATTTGATATGAGCTGACTCAACGGCAAAAGGAGAATTATAATGGGAAATCAATTCTTCACGAATGGTTCCCGATCCAAAACAAGACACATATTCCGCTTCTAAACGTAACAATCCTGCTACAGGTCCCACGCAATGGGTGGCATAGTGCATCGGAGGAAGTCCTGGCCAGTAATCAGGCCATCCATCCATTTCTTGTTGGTGTGAAGCTTTCAAAAACTGTATTTTTCCTAATTCCCCTTTTTCATAAAGCTCTTTGATGTACAAAAACTCTCTGGAATAAACCACAGTCTCCATCATCATGTATTTTTTCCCCATTTTACGGGACGCCTCCACGATGGCCTTGCATTCTTCTACGCTCGTTGCCATAGGAACGGTACAAGCTACATGTTTTCCGGCCAATAAAGCTTTGAGGGTTTGCTCGGCATGTAAATGAATGGGAGAGTTTATATGAACGACGTCAACAGCCGGGTCTTTAATCAATTCTTCAAAATCAGTAAAGCGTTTTTCGATTCCGTATGCATCACCAATCGCTTGCAGTTTTTCAGCATTTCGCTGGCAAATGGCATACATATTAGCCAATGGATGTTTTAAATAAATCGGGATAAATTCAGCCCCAAAACCTAGGCCCACAATGGCTACGTTGTACTTTTTCATTTAATGAATAGGTTTAAATTGAACAGGTAATTTATAATTTTATTTCTTTCGTTTTAATTTTTGTGATTAGCTTTTTCCAGCTTTACTAACTTTTCAAAAGTTAGTAAAGCTAAAAAAGCTTTTTGACAAAGGGGAAGAGAAAATAGATTTTTTTAGGCCAATTTATTGGATTTTTTTAAAAAAGGGTGCGCCATGACGGTCAGAACCAGTAAAATGGTCCCATAGTAAAAGCCTGGTTGCATAATTTCCTTACTGCCAAAAATATAAATCGCTAAAATCATTCCATAAACCGGCTCCAAGGTGATGACTAAGTTGATGGAAAAAACAGAGAAAACTTTATATAAATGGATGGTTTCCGTATACGCATACACGGTACAAACCAGCGCTAAAATTCCAATCCAGAGCCAGTCTAGCCCTATCGGGAAATATCCAACAAGCCCATCAAATGCCCCAAAACTCCAAACCAGTCCAGTCACGATTCCCGCTGCAATCATTTCATATAAGGTGATTAATTTTGGGTTGTGCGTATGAGTGAATTGGCCATTAATTACCGAAAATAGGGCACCAAAAAATCCAGATGCGATGCCCATAAGTAACCCGAGCCACTGCGCTTGTTCGACCGAAAAGATAATGACCAAGGCTGCGATCACCAGTAAGCCTAAAAAAACCTCGATCATCGAAATACGTACTTTCTTGGCAATAGGCTCAATCAATGAGGTCCAAAAGGTTTGAGTAGATAAGCCCGCAAGACACATAGCTACGGTAGAAACTTTTGCTGCGCCAAAAAACAACAACCAATGCAACGCGACAAACCCCCCATTTAAAATCCACACCCACAAAACGGATTTACTTACTTGAAACCCTTTTTTACTGTAATGGATAATCAATGCTAAGCTAATTGACGTAATGACGCATCTGACAAACACGATAGTAAGTGCATTAGCCTGAGTCGCATTGCCTAAAATGGCAGTGAAAGCATAAATAATGACAATAAAATGAATTTTGAAATAGTCCAATAAGCGTGGTGCCGTTTTCATCTTATCGAGGTAATGTATAGTAAAGTCCGACACCCACAGCGCCAAAAACGATGTTTGGAAGCCATACGGCCAATAAAGGTGGCATTCCCCCACCTTCAGCAATTCCCTTACTCATCATGAAAAACAAGATGTAAATAAAGGCTAAGCTAAATCCAAGGGCAATTTGAAATCCTACGCCTCCCCGAGATTTACGCGCCGAAACTAAGAACCCAATGATCGTTAAAATGATGACGGAAATAGGATTGGCATAGCGTAAATATTTCTCAATTAAAAAGACCTCTATGCCATCAGCTCCCCGCGAACGAACTAAATCGATGTGCCGATTGAGTTCAGGCAAGGTAAATGTTTCGTGCAAGAGATGCTTATTTTGAAAGTCTTTTGGAAATAAATTTAAGGTTGTGTCAATTTTTACACCCGATATAATTCCCGTTTTTCCAGGCATTAAATTCCTAATTCGGTAATCATGAATCGTCCATTTTTTGCGAATAGTATCCCATGTAATTCGGTCGGACATTAATTTTTCTTTGATCTCATTGTTGGATATTCTTTCTAAACTGAATCGATAACCTGTATTGGTATTGTTGTCGTAACTTTCAATATAGGCATATACATCGGGGGAAATTTTAATATGCACATCTCGCTTGTCGAAAAAGTAGGTGCCGTTGATGTATTGATGTTCGAAAGGAACCCGAATTTTATTGGCGTTTGGGACAACCCAACCAATCATTATAAACGTACCGATGGCAATGATCGAGGAGCCAATTAAATAAGGCCTCATTAATCGAGTAAAGCTCACTCCAGAGCTCAAAATGGCTATTATTTCCGTTTTCGCAGCTAGGTTTGCCGTAAAAAATACGGTGGCAATAAACACCATCAACGGCGAAATATAGTTGGCCCAGTAGGGAATAAAATTCAAATAGTAATCAAAAATAATGGCATGCATGGGAGCCTGCTTGCGAATGAAATCATCGATTTTTTCGGTATAATCGATGACCATGACAATTAATACAATTAAAAAAACAGCGAAAACGTAAGTCTTCAGAAACTTTTTTAAAATGTAATAATCGAGTATTTTCATTAGCTATTGATCGATTCTTGTTCGTAAGAAATACCAGAAAATAAATGAATAAAAATCACGCGAGCCGTCCTAAAATTGAAGGGGACCATGAAAAGAGAAAATAGGGTAATGGGCACCACATAACCCATGGCCGGAGGGTCGTTGAAAAAATTGAAAACGATAATGCCACCGACCAACATAATTCCCACGGTAAACGCGTATGAAATGTACATGGCGCCATAAAAAAATCCGGGTTCCACTTCATACCTCAGGTCGCAATGGGGACAATTTTCATGCATTTGAGTGAAATTTATAAGATTCCACCACTTGTATTTAAAAAGGCGGCCTTCGTGACAATGGGGACAACGTGCATTGATCATCGCGTGTAGCTTACTGGGATCTGCCATAAATAAAGAAATTTAAGCCTCAAAGGTAAAGAAAATTGGAGGATTAAACGTAATTACGGTCACGTTCCACTCCCTTTTTGTATCTTTGCGGAAATCAAACTTACACGATATGTATTCTATTGTAACAAATGTTCACATTGTACTTTTTGTACTTGTCTTTCTTTTAGGTTTAAATCTATTGGTTCGCGCAATTCGCGGATTATCCAGCGGAGGCGCTTTTGTTGACGCAGATCGCAAAGCAGGATTGTTTTTCATGATCTCTTTACATACTCAATTGTTGATCGGCCTTGTGCTTTATTTTTTCTTAAGCCCAGTAACAGCAGCAGCTTTTGCAGATTTTGGCGCGGCCATGAAAGATCCAGCGACTCGTTTAATTGCCGTTGAGCATATTTCAGTGAACGTGATTGCGGTAGTTTTAGCGACGATAGTAAATGCCAAAAACAAGAAAAATATAGCAGATGCGGCTAAGCATAAAAATGCGTTGATCTTTAATGGAATCGGCCTTTTATTAATTTTAAGCCGTATCCCTTGGTCACGTTTGTTTGCCTAATTATATATGAAAAAAAAGTGCATTTTTTTGGATCGCGACGGTGTTCTAAATGTAGACCGAGTTGATTACGTTTACCGAATGGAAGATTTTATTATTCCAAAAGGTGTGCCGGAGGCTTTAATCGCGCTAAAAGATGCCGGATATTTATTAGTCGTTATTACGAATCAAAGCGGTATTGCCAAAGGACTTTATGAACGCAAGCACGTGTATGCGATTCATGAAGCGATTCAAAATGCATGTGGTGGCGTTTTAGATGATTTATATTTTTGTCCTTATCATGAAAATTTTGATAGCCGTTCTTTAACGAGAAAACCAGGCTCCTTATTGATTGAGAAGGCGGCGGCTAAATATCACGTGGACCTAGAAAAGTCTTTTATGGTTGGGGATCATGAACGAGATATTATCGCTGGAACGCGAGCTGGACTTAGAACAATACGTTTGGCCCCTGAAGGTGAAGAAACGAATGCAACTTTTGTGGTTCGTGATTTATTGGAGGCCTCTAAATTAATTTTAAAAAGTTAGCATATGGAAAAAGTTTATTTAAGCGATGCCGGACCCAAAGTTTCTCCGGCCATTTATGGTTTTTGGCGCTGGGAAAACGAAGTGGCTTCCATGGAGAAAATCGTCCAACTATGCCTTGAATTAGGGATCAATACCTTTGATCATGCGGATCGCTATGGCGATTATTCTTGTGAAAAGACGTTTGGCGAACTCATTTCATCTGGATCTGTGCGACGTTCAGAAATTATCTTGTTTTCTAAATGTGGGATTTGTTTACCCAATGCGGCAAGACCCGATATCCGTGTTAAACATGTCAACACATCCGCTAACCATATTTTAAAATCTGTAGAGAATTCATTGCGAAATTTAAAAACAGATTATTTAGATGTGTTTTTATTGGACCAATTGGATCCTTTGTCGGACTTGGAATCAACGGCCTTAGCATTAGAAAAACTGAAAAGTTCGGGGAAAGTAAAAAATATTGGAGTGTCTAATTTTTCGGTATACCAACATCAACTACTGGTTTCCTATTTAAATATCCCAGTGGTTTCCAATCACATCGATTTAAATTTATTGCAAACCACTGCTTTGGATAATGGCGCTTTGGATTACATCAAGCAAAAATACATGCGGCCATTGGCTGTGTCTCCTTTGGCTGGAGGTCGTATCGAACAAGGTACGGATGAAATCGCACTTCGAGTACGTAAAAAATTAGTGGAAATGGCGGCTAAATACAATAGCAACATCGAGTCTATTGCGGTTGCCTGGGTCGTTAAATTAGGTGCCCTTCCTTTAATCGGAACGTTGGAGGAATCGCGCATTCGCAATATTGTGAATTCATTTAATATCGACCTGGAACATCAAGACTGGTACGACTTATATCAAACCTCTCGACCTGGACCACTTGTTCAAGACTAATTTCAAGGGTTATAATCAAGGAATTAAATGGAAAAGCCCGACCATTAGGTCATGCTTTTTGCTTTTTTCAAGACAAGGCAGTTTTACCTATTATTTATATCCCTCTCCAACGAACTCCTCCAAATTTCCAGGATTAACAACATGAGTCAAGGCTTGGGGATAATTCGTCCGAAAGGTCAATGGGAATTTGGCTTTTGAATGTGAATTCCATTTAATTTCGAATGCCTGAATGGTGTCTCCACTTTCTTCGATGAGGTCGATTTCTTGTTGCTGGCTAGTTCGCCAAAAATAAGCATCTACGGCCATATTGTTGTATGCAAGATACTTTCGGCGTTCAGCGATCACATAATTTTCCCATAAGGCGCCTATATCGGTGCGTTGACTAGCTGAACTGAAGTTATTAATAATAGCATTTCGGATGCCACAATCATAGAAATAAATCTTTTTCCCTTTTTTTATTTCATTGCGGACATTTCGATTTAGGGCAGGTAGTCGGAAGATAACGAATGATTTTTCCAATAGATCGATATACTTCTCGACCGTTTTATTATCGGCCCCTACTATTTGCGCTAATTCATGATAATTTACTTCGCTGCCTATTTGCAGGGCAAGTGCTTTAAGTAGCTTTTCTAAGAGTACTGGTTTTTTGACTTGTTCAAGCATCAAAATATCTTGATACAAATAACTTCCGGCTAATAATTTTAGTCGCTCTATCTCTGCTCCTGGGTGTGTGACGATTTCCGGATAAGAGCCGTAAATAAGTCTTTGCTCAAGGAGTCTTTTTTCAGCCAATAAACCATGATGTTGCACCATTTCAGCAAAGCTCATGGGGTATAGGTGGAAGGCATATTTACGGCCGGTCAATGGCTCATTGACTTTATTGGACAAGTCAAAGGAAGATGACCCTGTCGCAATTAACTGAATTTCTGGAATCTGATCGGTGAATAATTTAAGGGTTAGACCAATACCAGGGATGCGTTGTGCTTCATCGATGAAGACTAAGGTGTGAGGTCCAACTAAATTACGAAGTTTCGTGGATGTGGTTTCTGATAGTATGTCGCGCACATCTGCCTCATCACCGTTTAAATAAAGAAACGATTTTTCTTGCGCTGACAGGATGGCATGAATTAAGGTGGATTTACCTGTTTGTCTTGGGCCAAAAAGTAAGATGGCTTTTCCTTTAAATAAACGTGACTTTATCTCGTTTTGTAAGGTTCGAAATATCATATATTAGGATTCAATTCCTAAAATTACATAATATTTTTGGAATTGAATCCCAAATAAGCATATAATTTTTCTATTACCTATTACCTAAATCACCTTCTCCCCGTATTTCTCCTTCGCTCATTTCCTTTTGGAATCACTCGATTTCCCCTAGGCACTTCTCTTTTTCTGGAGCGATTGTTAACAAATCCTGTTCCCGAACGCATGCCCACCATTTCTAAATCGATGGTTCTTTTGGCCAAATTCGTATCGCGCACTTTCACTTTTACCGCATCACCAAAGGTGAATACACGCCCATTGGACTTGCCCACAATCCGGTAATTTTCTTTATCTAAATCGTAAAAATCGTCGTTTAGGTCGACCATCCGCACAAGTCCCTCGCACGAAGTTTCCCCGATCTCCACAAATATTCCAAATTCCGTTACCCCAGTAATGATTCCTTCAAAAACCTGTGGTTCTTGTAAACTCATGAACTCCACTTGCTTGTATTTAATGGAAGCACGTTCTGCTTCGGAGGCCAACTTCTCCCGATCCGATGAATGTTTGCATTGAATCTCGATAGGCGAGCGATCTTTAGTCTCGCCTCCATCTAAATAATGTTGTAATAATCGATGCGTCATGACATCCGGATAGCGACGAATAGGACTTGTAAAGTGCGAATAAAATGGAAAGGCAAGGCCAAAATGCCCAATCGCATCGGTGCTGTATCGCGCCTTCGACATAGTCCGAACAGCCAAACTTTGCAATACATTTTCCTCCGCTTTTCCCTGAATATTTTCCATCAACGCATTAAACGATTGACTTACTTGCTTCGGTTCGGTGGTTACTTGGTACCCAAATTTCTTCGCAAAGGAAGAAAATACCCTAAGTTTTTCTGGATCAGGTGCCTCGTGAATCCGATATACCATGGTATTTCGCGGATCCGTTTGTTTTAATTCATGTACATATTCAGCCACTTTTTTGTTGGCCAATAACATAAATTCTTCAATTAATTTATGCGCATCCTTGCGTTCGCGCGGATATACGGCAATGGGTTTTCCGTCTTCGTCCAACAAAAACCGAAGCTCCGTCGTATCGAAATTGACCGACCCATGTTTAAATCGAGCGTCTCTAAATGATTTCGCAATCCGATTTAAATCTTTGATGACGGGCTCACACGAATCTTCTGAGGGACCTTCATGTTCGATTAAAACTTGGGCGTCTTCGTAGGCAAACCTACGATCCGAATGGATTAACGTTCTTCCAAACCATTCCTTAACAATCTTACCTTTTTTATCTAATTCGAAAATGGCCGAAAAAGTACATTTGTCTTCATTGGGTCTCAACGAACAAAGGCCATTGGAAAGTTTTTCGGGCAACATAGGAACGACACGATCCACCAAATAAACGGAGGTCGCACGTCGATAAGCCTCTTGGTCTAATACACTTCCAGGTTTCACATAATGGGAAACATCGGCAATATGAACGCCGATTTCCGTATGTCCATTAGCCAAAATTTGATAGCTAATCGCATCGTCAAAATCTTTGGCATCCACCGGATCTATCGTGAAGGTCAAGACTTTTCTGTAATCTTTTCTCTTTTTAATTTCGTCTTTTGAGATGGTGGTTGGGATAGCCTCAGCAGCCAATTCCACCTCTTCTGGAAAATCATAAGGAAGCCCAAATTCCGCCAAAATGGAGTGCATTTCAGTGTCATTTTCACCGGCCTTTCCTAAGACTTTGATCACGCGGCCTTCCGCTTTTTTTCCGGCGGAGGCCCAACGAGTCACCTCGACGATCACTTTGTCTAGGTGATTAGCCGCCATCGTTTCCGTACGAGGCACGTAGATATCTTCGTATATTTTTTTTGAATCGGGAATTAAAAAGGCGTAGTGCGGGGTGACTTGGATTACGCCCACTAACTCAGGCGAACGTCTTTCTAAAATCTCAACGACCTCGCCTTCCGGGCGGTCATTTTTCTTTTTTTCAGAAGGCCTGCGCGCTTGAACGAGGACTGTATCTCCGTCTTTGGCATACATTAAATCGGCCGTCGCGACCCAAATATCTTTTCCCTCTCCTTCGGTTACGATGAAGGCAAAACGTGAATTTACGTGATCCACACGACCTTTGACTTGGAATGATTCACTGTCAAATCTATAATTACCATCCGACTGGCGAATGATCCTGTTTTCTTGTGCTAAATTATGTACGGCGTCGGAATAAAATTCCTTGGTCTTTCGGTCGCGAATCGCAAATGCTTTGTGAATTTGGTTGACCGAGTACGATCGATAATCGTTGAGTTCAAAAAATTCGAGTATCTCTGCTTGAATTTCTCTTAAAAATTTTTCTTGTTTTGGGTTAATGCCCATGATTTATTTGTAATTAGCCTGCAAGGTACGAATATCAAATAGGAATTCTTAATTCCAAGCCCTTATCTTTGTAAAATGAATCGTTCTCGCATCGCATTATTTTTGTTGGTTCTTTTTATTCTCAGTGGAGTTTTCATTTGGTATAAAAGCACGAAAAGCCAAGAAACAAACGTAGCATCTACGGCAGTTATCGTTGAAACTCCCGTATTTAATTCCGATTCAGCCTATGCACACATCGCGAAGCAAGTAAGTTTCGGTCCTCGAATTCCTAATTCTCCAGCACAAATCAAATGCAAAGATTGGATTGTTGAAAAACTAAAGGGCTACGGTTGGCAAGTCAAAATCCAAGAATTTACCTCCTTCCGTTATGATGGATATAAAATGAAGGGCTATAATATCATGGCGCAATACCAGCCGCAAATTCAAAAGCGGATTTTATTGGGGGCGCATTGGGATGCCAGAAGTATCGCCGACAAAGATTCGGTGGATAAAAATAAGCCAATTGACGCGGCAAATGATGGCGGGAGCGGCGTAGGGGTTATGTTGGAAATCGCGCGACTTTTATCGGAAACTACCAAAAAGCCGACGGTCGGCGTGGACCTAATTTTCTTTGATTTAGAAGATCATGGCGAGCCTCATGATTTCACGGGAAACCCGTCGACGACCAGTTGGGCCCTAGGATCTCAACACTGGGCCACGAACATCATCCCAGAAAACTACCGTCCTTATTATGGAATTTTATTGGACATGGTGGGGGCTAGAGGGGCGAAATTTCCACATGAAGGGTCATCGATGCAATATGCACCCGGTATTGTACGCTCTATTTGGGCAACGGCTGCTGATTTAGGGTACGGAAATATGTTCATCGACGAGGAAGCTTTTGGAATAACGGACGACCATACGGCGGTGAATGAAGTAGGTAAAATTCAGATGATTGACATCATCGATATAAGGCCGGTGAATGGTGGTTTTGATTTTGGATCTTTCCATCACACGCATCAAGATAATTTGAGTACCATCGACAAGTCCACGCTAAAGGCGGTTGGGCAAACACTATTACAAGTTTTATATAGAGAATAATATGGAAGAAAATGCTTTGCAATTTGTGCATTTAAATGACACGCATGTAGGTTTGGGAGCTAAAATGGTCCCTTTTGCTGGATTTAATATGCCGGTTTTATACACCAATTTAATTGAGGAGCATGTTTGTGTGCGCAACAATGTAGGAGTTTTTGACGTGAGCCACATGGGGGAATTTTTATTAAAGGGAGAAAAAGCGCTGGATTTAATTCAATATGTATGTTCGAATGATGCGTCTAAATTAACGGACGGCAAAGTGCAATACAGCTGTTTACCTAATGCAACAGGGGGTATTGTGGATGATTTATTGGTATATCGAGTGAATGCCCACGAATATTATTTGGTGGTTAATGCGTCTAATATTGAGAAAGATTGGAACTGGATTTCGTCTCATAACACCTTTGGAGTTGAAATGACAAATCGATCCGACGACTTTAGTTTATTTGCGGTTCAGGGGCCAAACGCACTTCCTGTTTTGCAGAAATTAACCGATGTTAATTTATCTGAAATGCCTTATTATACGTTTAAAATAGGTAATATGGCTGGATTTTCAGAGGCGATTATTTCAAATACTGGGTATACGGGAGCGGGAGGTTTTGAGATATATGTGGAGAATAAAAATGCCCTAGCGATGTGGAATGCCATTTTTAAGGCGGGGGAATCGGTTGGAATTCAACCGGTTGGTTTAGGTGCGAGGGATACCTTGAGAACGGAAATGGGTTATTGTTTATATGGCCATGACATTGATGATACGACTTCGCCGATTGAGGCGGGATTAGGGTGGATTACCTCGTTTAATAAGGATTTCATCATGAAGGATTTCCATGCGGCGATCAAAGCGGCTGGACCTAAGAAAAAATTAGTGGGTTTTGAGATGATTGATCGTGGGATTCCACGCCAACATTATCCCATTTTGAACGCGGCGGGTGAGGCGATTGGTGAGGTAACCTCAGGAACACAATCTCCCAATTTGTCTAAAGGAATTGGCATGGGATATGTGGAGACATCCCAAAGTACGGTTGGCACCGAGGTTTTTATCTCCATCCGTGACAAATCATTAAAAGCTCAAATCGTTAAAATGCCTTTCATTTAAGATGCGTAAAATAGATGTATGCTTCTCGCCTGATTTAATTCATTTATATGATTTGTCGGATAAATGTGTCGTGGTGGTGGACATTTTTAGGGCTACATCCTGCATGGTGACGGCTTTTGCACATGGAGCGGCAGAAATTGTTCCGGTGGAGCAGATAGAATTATGCCAATCATTTCGCGAGCAAGGATATTTGATTTCGGCTGAGCGCAATGGCATTACACCAGAAGGTTTTGACTTTGATAATTCGCCATTTTCCTATCAAGATTCAAAGGTTAAAGGGGCCAAAATTTGTGTAACGACGACCAATGGTACCGTGGCGATTCGTCGGTCTGCCGAAGCTCCCCAATTATATGTGGGGGCATTTTTAAATTTGTCCAGCATTACGGAGGCGGTTAAAAATTGGCAAGGCGACGCTTTAGTCGTATGTGCCGGTTGGAAAGGAAAGCCAAATTTAGAAGATACTTTGTTTGCGGGTGCCCTGATAGACCAATTGACCGGTGTCTACGAGGTAGCCGATGACGCTGCTTTAATGGCTTGGAAAAACTATAATGTTGCCTCCAAAGATATGTTGACTGCCGTAAAAAACTCCTCCCACGTGAAAAGATTGTTAGGTTTAGGCATCGAAAAAGACATCGCTTTTTGTTTGGAAATGGACCGTTACGATGTCTTACCTGAATTAGAAGGGGAACAATTGGTCAATAAAAAACTTTAATCAATAGCCTCTAGGGGGGATTTTTAAAATATGATTCTTTACAGTACGCAAAAGTCGAGTCCAAATGTTTCTTTCGAGGAAGCCATTTTCAGGGGTTTACCTCCGGATAATGGGCTATATATGCCTACTGAAATCAAGCGTTTGCCGGATTCGTTTTTTGAAACCATTCAGGATTTATCCTTGGTGGAAATTGCGGAGGCGGTATGTGCTAATTTATTGGGAGATGATTTAAGTGAAGCGGAAATAAAGTCTATTATTGCGAGTTCGATGAACTTTGAGGCGCCCTTATTTTCATTGGAGCCAGGGGTGGAAATTTTGGAATTATTTCATGGTCCGTCGATGGCCTTTAAGGATTTTGGTGCCCGATTTATGGCGGCGGTCATGTCGCATTATTTGGTCAAACATCATAGAGAAATTCGGATTTTAGTAGCGACTTCTGGGGATACGGGGGGAGCGGTGGCTCAAGGTTTTTTTAATACGCCGGGGATATCGGTAACTATATTGTATCCATCGGGGAAAGTTTCGGACATTCAGGAAATGCAGTTGACGACTTTAGGGGGAAATGTGGAGGCTTTGGAGATTGAGGGGACTTTTGATGATTGCCAACGATTAGTTAAGCAAGCCTTTTTGGATGCGGATTTGCGGGCCAAATTTAATTTGGCTTCAGCTAATTCGATTAATATTGCGCGATTAATTCCTCAGTCGTTTTATTATTTTGCGGCCTATGCGGAGGCGAAAAGGAAAGGATTATTGGATCCTTTGGTGTTCAGTGTGCCTTCGGGAAATTTTGGAAATTTGAGTGGGGGTTTGATGGCATACCAAATGGGTTTACCGGTCAAAGCGTTTATCGCGGCTTGCAATGAAAACCATCCGGTTCCTGATTATTTGTCGACCGGTGTGTATCATCCGGAACCTAGTGTCGAAACCATCTCCAATGCGATGGATGTGGGAAGCCCGTCGAATTTTGTGCGGATGCAAATTCTTTCCGGGGGAGTTTTGGACGAAATAAAGCAGGTGGTCAAAGGCTATTTTACGAATGATGTTCAAACGAAAAAGAGGATGTCGGAGGTGTATGAAAAAACAGGTTACATCATGTGTCCGCATACAGCGGTGGGTTATGATGGGCTATTGCAATATAAAAAAGAGTGTGGCGAAAAGGTTACTGGAGTCGTTTTGTCGACCGCACATTATGCTAAATTTTTGCCAACCGTCGAGGCGGTGATCGGCGGAAAAGTTCCTGTTCCCTTACGACTATCTGAGTTGCTGGACAAACAAAAAAAATCCATCTTGTTGGGGACGGATTTTGAAGGATTCAAAAAGTTTTTGCTAGGCTAGCTTTTTAATGCCTTTTTGGGCTTTATACCAATGCCAAAAATTTCTGTTTTTCTTGGTAGACCACAAGGCCGATCAATGCAATAAGTAAAATCCCAATGCCAGGAGTATTGGCAAGGCAAATTTCGAAAAGCAGGATATTAACGGATATTGGAGCTAAAATGAGCGTTCCTAAAGCCCGTTTTGTCGGCATGATTACTAAGGCACCTCCTATAATTTCCAATATTTTTACGACAGCCATATATCCTGTTGTTCCCAAAAGATTGAAAAAAGTTAATGAATTTCCGGTCATGGGTGGCACTGGCAACAATGGTAAAAAGAAGCTGATGCCTCCCAATAAAAATAAAAAGGCTAAGATAGCGGCCGGGATGTGTGTAAGGGATTTCATTTTTTAGGGGGTTAAATTTTAGATTTTTACAATGATTATTTATAAAACTAGATTTGCGATGGGGGCCATTTTATTTGCGCTTGTTAACTCCATCATGTATAATTCGAAATTAATGAGTTGATTTTGAGAATCAAAATGAACATTGAAAAAGGGTATTCTTCCTATTTTATTATTGAATATAGGACTAATCATCCATTTGGTTTTTTGTTTTCGGTCGACCAATAAAGCAAATACAGTTTTGTTTTTATTTTCGTTTATTAAAGGGTTTTCTAGGTTGATGAGGTATTTTCCAGAACCTAAGGAATCGATCGATTTTATTTTTAGAGGTTTAAGGTTCGAGGAAATTTGAGCTGTAGCTAAGGAGATTATTTCGTCCTTTGGTAGGTGATAATAGTTGCGTTGATTAATCAATTCATAGTCTAAAGGAGCAATGGAATAGCTTGAAAATGGAGCATTATGATGCGCATTGTTGACATCTGAGCGTAGTCTCAAATGCATATTTTCTAAGGTGTCCAGCGAATAAAAATAACTTAGGATATAAAAAGTGATGGCTAATCCCGTTAATGGGATTAGGCTTTTAGAAAAAATGGGGATGTTGAGACAACATAAATAAATCCCAATTAAACTGATGATCCCATAAAAAAGAAAGCGTTCGGAATTAACGATGGACACCAAATCGCCTTGGCTTGACCGGCCAATACAAATCAGAATTCCGACAATCATCACTTGTGCCATCAATAGCGTGGGAAATGATATGAACCGTTTTTGGCCCTTTAAAATAGCAAAAGCTAAGAACAAGCAGACCAAAATACCTGTGGCCATATTGATAAGGCCCACATACGTATCCGATACTTTAACCATAAATAAGCCTAAAAAGCTCGAAAAAGCCATTAAATAGGTTAAAATGGAAGGACTCGTTATAGGAGATTTTTCAGAAACAGGAAGTCCCATCACATATAGCAGGATGATGATAGCGGCAAAACCGGCAAAATAATAGGTTAAACGCGATTTGGTTTTCCAAAAGACAAAGGCGACAATGGGCAAGAAGGCTATTCCCTCCGTGGAAACAAAGGGGTAAGCTAAGGCTAAAAAGAATACCCATAATTTATTTTCCGCGTACATCAGGCCATAGGAAATCCAAACTAGAAACAGCATGGATCCCGTGTGCTGAGAAACGCCGATGAAACCAAAATTATCTAAGTTGCCATAGCTAGAAAACAAGATGAATGATATGGGAACCATGTGCCATAGCGAATGCTTTTCCTTTTTTAAGTAAAGAAAAATAGGAACGGCGATGGCTAAAAGCTGAAGATTAGCGAAGATGGTCATCCATTTGAAATCAATAAATCCTAAAAAACTATAGGAAATGAGCATGATGAGTCGGCCATACGCAATTCGATGAATTTGATTATGGGGTTGGAAAATGGCCTCTACATTTTCAAAAAATGAATGGTGTTGGATGAATTCAACTAATTGCAGATATTGGAAGTCGTCCCCAAATGACGGGAAATTAATGAGCAAATGATTCAGTTTGACAAAGTGCAAGATTGCAGGAATGCTTGCCATTAAAATGATCCATAAAACGTGTTTTTGTTTCATTCTAAACGCGTGGGTTCGCCGTCCAATTTAAGCACGTCGACTACCTTTTTATGATCCAATGAAAATAGATAATATTCATTTCCTCCTAAAATGACATCTTTGGGAAGCCATACATTGGCCATTTTAGGACCTAATGGTTTTTCATCATACGTTAATGCGCTACAGGTAAATACCTTTGGATCCTGAATAGATCGAATGATTAAAAAACGATCATATTCTTTTTTCAAAGGCAAATTTTCAAAATAAATTGCTCGGATATTCCCTTTGGTTCGGTAGGAATATTCTCCAGGAATTTTGAAGTTCGAGGCATTTTTCATCCCCTCTTGGATCGAGGAAAGGGAAGGGATTTTTGCGTCTGGAAAACGATAATATTTGGGATTATGGAGCAAATTGAAATCATAGATTTGACCTTCATATGCGCTTGATTTTTTTTGATAAAAGGTGTTGATCAGATCAGCTTGCAATCGCAATGAAATCGCTTTCGTTGGGATGATTGAAAAATAGGTAGAGGGCAAGAAAAATACAAAGCCTATCAGTAAACCTGGCGTCCATGAGCGACGTAAAAATTCAAATGGATGAATTAGAATAAGGTAAAGCAATATGAGGCCAATCAGGCCATAGGTGAAAAACCGTTCGGAAATAGCAATGTCCAGGATATCCCCCATTTGAAAACGTCCGATGCAAATTAAGGCACCAGTGGCCATGATTTGTGTATAGATTAAAAAGGGAAAAGCGAGGGATTGAAAGGTTTGTTTTCTCCATACTCGAAGGATGGAAAAAATGATTATGCCAAAGACGATGAGGCCTAATAAGGCAGCGATTTCAGACCGATGTGAATCCGAAAAGGGCAATCTAAATATGCCTAAAAACCCTAAGAATCCTTGGCCTAATTCGAAAAAAGTATTCGCCGTGATGGCTAGATTAGCTTTTTGCTGTGGGTGATAATTGGCGATGTAAAAACCGATAATGCCCACGCCTAAAAAGCTAAAAATGGGAGCCCATTTATTTTTTTGCATCCACAGAATCACGGCTACCATGGGGATAAAGGCAATTCCTTCCGAAGACACAAAAGGATAAAATAAGGCCATTAAAAGCACCCATTTTTTATCTTGGAAATAGAGCAAACCATACGAAATCCAAACCATGAAAAGGATGGAGGAGGTGTGCTGTAAGCTGCCAATCAAACTGTAATTGTCTAAATTCCCAAATCCTGAAAAGAGAATTAAGGTGATGGGAATCAAGTGAAAAATGGATAAATTCTGCCTTTTTAGATAGCCGTAAAAAGGAATTAAAATCACTATCATTTGCAAATTAGCCAGCAAAATCAAGTTTTTAAAATTGATTTCATGCACGATCAAATAGTAGAACGCCACCCAAATCCGCGCAAAAGCAATGCGGTGAATTTCATTGTGAGAAGCAAATAATTGGGATATCAGTGATTTTGTACTCGCGCCGTCAAACAGGTCAGGAATCATTTCTAAAAATAGAAAGTCATCGGACCAAGTAGGCGTATTTTCTAACTTACAATATAAATGGAAAAAGTGGATGGCAATGGGCAATGAGATGGCGATACAAAATCCTAAGAATAATCGCTTTTTCATCTTGATTTATTTTTTTAAATAGTCATTTCTCGAAAGGTATTTTTCGATTAAAATGTACAGCAAAATAAATAAATACCGGCTCCCCATTTCCTTGATTTTCAAATTGGATTCCCCCGCTTTCCTGTTTCTCCAGGAGTTAGGTAAAATCCCAAATGAATACCCACGGATGATTGCTTTCAAAGGCAACTCAATGGTTAAATTGAAGTGTGCAGATAAAAATGGTTTCAAGCCTTCAATCGTATGACTTCGATACATTTTAAATGCGTTGGTGAAGTCATTGTATTTGATGCCGATTAAAACCTTGATGAGCCAATTGGCAATCCGATTGATCACTAGTTTATGTTTTGGGTAATCGTAAACCGCTGAACCTTTCATAAAGCGAGAGCCGAACACGCAGTCTAAATTGTCGCGTACCATCAGCCGATAAAAGGCAATTAAATCAGCGGGATCATCAGATAAATCAGACATCATCACACCCACACATTCTCCCGTAAAGCGGTCCAAACCGTAGCGAATCGCATAACCAAAACCATTAGGTCCTGGATTGGTGAAGCATACCAATGTGGGAATTTCTTTATGAAGCTCTTGAAGTATTTCTAAAGTTTTGTCTTTGGAATTATCGTTGACCACCACAATTTCATGATCGACCTCTGCTACCGAAAGCGCTGCATATAAGGAAGTTAAGGTCTCTTGGATCGAGCCTTCTTCATTGTATGCAGGGATGACAACGCTTAGTTTCATGGCTTAGGATAATATAGGTTTCAACATGGCCTCATCTTGTTTAAACCAATCGTAGACTTCTGAAAGGAGTGTTGGGACGGTGATTTCTGGGCGCCAACCGCTAAACTCGGTGATTTTGGTGTTATCGGTCACATAGATTGGGATATCTCCAGGTCTATTTTCAGCGGTCTGAGAAATGGATATTGTATTTCCCGTGATTTGGGAACAAACGTCGGTTAATTCGGCCAACGAAATAGTTTGTTCTAAACCGCCACCCACGTTAAATATTTGGCCTTTTTGTAAACTCAAATGGGCTATTTGCCATTGGACTAATCGGAATAAATCGCGGACATGCAACACGTCGCGTGCTTGTTGGCCCTGCCCATCAAACCCAATATAAGACAATGAACCTTTCCAAAAATGCCTTGCCATCCAAAGCACAATCACTCCTTGGTCAATCTTCCCCATTTGATAAGGACCGCTTAATACTCCACAACGATTGATGACCGCCGGAATATTAAAGTTATGTGCAAATTCTTGAATGAGGTATTCGGAGGCCAATTTAGTCGCTCCGTACAAGGACCTTAAACCGGTTAATGGAAAATCTTCCGTTAAACCTTTCGATGAAATCCCCGGCATGGGTTGTGCGTCAGAAAGATTAAATCGATTGGGGTTAGAAGTCAGTGAAACGTCCAATAAGCGATCATATGGATATACTCGAGACGTAGATAAAAAGATGAAAGCCGCTTGATGTTTTTTGGCAAAATATAAAGTGTTGATCGTGCCGTTCAGGTTGGTGTCAATTAAATTCTCCAGCTCCCCAGGAATAGTTCCGGCTAAAACAGAGGGTTCAGCGGCAGCGTCGATGACAATGTCGACCGCTGGAATACGCTCCAAATCCGTTTTTATGCGCACGTCTCCATGGACAAAATGGATGCCCTGTGCCAGTATTTTTTGTAGATTAATTTCAGATCCTCGCCTCGAAAGATTGTCTAAACAATAGATTTCTGAATCGGTATAATATTGTTTAAAAAGGATGGCCAAATTTGACCCAACAAACCCACAACCACCGGTAATTAATATTTTCATGATTGAGCTGTTTCCATGTAGCGCGTATAAATGTCTACAAACACGTCTTCAAGCGATTTGGTGATATCCCAATTTGGATAATGCGCTTTCATTTTTTTCAAATCGCTGTAATAACAGATGTGATCACCGATTCTATTTTGATCTACATAGGTATATTTCATGGGCTTGCCTGAAATTTTAGCGATCAAATCAAAGGCTTCTAAAATAGAAACCGAATTATCTTTTCCTCCACCGATGTTGTACACTTCCGCGATGCGGGGAGCCTTTAAAAACTCCTCAATAAACCTCGCTACGTCATAGGAATGGATATTATCGCGCACTTGCTTTCCTTTGTATCCAAAAACGGTATACTCTTTCTCCTCAATATTGCACTTGATCAAATAACTTAAAAAGCCGTGCAATTCTACTCCCGCATGGTTTGGACCTGTTAAGCAACCTCCGCGTAAACAGGCCGTTGGCATATTAAAATAACGTCCATATTCCTGTACGGAAATATCGGCAGAAACTTTCGATGCCCCAAACAGCGAGTGCTTCGACTGATCTATACTAAAGCTCTCTGAAATACCCTCAAAATAAGAAGGATCATCGTAGTCATAACGCGTTTCCAACTCCTTCATTTTGATCAAATTAGGAGCATCGCCGTATACTTTATTGGTCGATAAATGCACAAAAGGAACGTTGGTATCGTAACGACGAAGGGACTCCAACAAGTTGAAAGTACCTACGGCATTGGTATCAAAATCTTCAAAAGGAATGGACGCCGCCCGGTCGTGGCTCGGTTGGGCCGCGGTATGAACAATGGCATCCGGCTTAATGGAAGGAATGATGTCTAGGATAGCTTGGCGGTCTCTTATGTCAATTTGATCGTGTAAATGATATGAGGAGCCATATATTTTTAGGCGGTCTTTGTTGGAAGAATTATCGCCTTGCATGCCAAAAAACACAGCTCTTTGGTTATTATCGATTCCGTGAACCTCCCATCCCTTCTGAAGAAAATATTCACTTACTTCGGAACCGATTAGGCCCATAGAACCTGTAACAATTAATTTTTTTGACATGGTATCGAATCTTAAAAAAACAAATTTACGCCTAATTTTTAAATTTCTGAAATATCTAAAATCCTCAATTGCAAATTCCGATCGCCCCGAAATTCATTAATTTCCACATGATAAACCATTTGGAACGCGAGCTGCTTTTCGTAGGCATGTAAAAGTCCTTCGTAAAAATCTTTGCGAATCCCAAAACCCACGGCCTCCCATGAAGAGCCAGAAGGCGAAGAACTTACATGTAATTTCAGATGCTCTTCCTTCATGATGAAGGGAGCCTTAGTTAAATAAATGGGGCCACTCAGAAAATTGGGCATCATATTGCCCGGACCATAGGGGGAAAGTCGGGATAATAATTGATCATAAAAGGAAAGCGTCATGGCTTCCAAAGGTACCTGAAGGTCAATCGTCAATTCAGCCCTCAACTCGCCTGTTGGCAAACCTGTTTGCACAAGCGCCTCAAAACGATCAATGAAGGCTTGAAGGTTTTCGGGTTTTAGGTGTAGCCCAGCAGCATGTGTATGCCCTCCAAATTGGGCTAATAAATCCGCGCATTTTTCTAAAGCGGCATGTATGTCAAAGCCTTTGACCGATCGAGCTGAGCCTACAATCTGTCCATGTGATTCGGTTAAAATGATGGTGGGCCTAAAATAAAATTCTTGAATTTTACTGGCGACGATGCCGACGACCCCCTTGTGCCAACCCGCTTGAAATAAAACTGTGCTTTTGGCGTTTTGCAGAAATGTGTTGGTGTCAAAGAGTGAAAGCGCTTGGCTGACGATTTCTTTTTCGACCACTCGGCGCTCTAGGTTTTGTTGGATGACAGCCTCGGCCAACATTTGCGCTTCGATGAGGTCGGAGGCCAACAATAACTTCACGGCGCCATGGGCATGTTCCATCCGACCCGCGGCGTTGATGATGGGCGAAATGGAAAAGACAATATCGGTGATCTGTATAGGTGCTTTTTTATTGGCTTTTTGCAATAAATAAGAAAGGCCGGGACTTGGATTTGAGCCTAATTGGACCAAGCCATGGTAGGCCAAAATTCTATTTTCTCCCGTGATCGGAACCATGTCGGCGGCTATCGAGCAGGCCAATAAATCCAATCGCTCAAAAATGGGATCCATGTCTAAGTCATTGGCTTGGGCAAAGGCGCATAAAAGCTTAAATCCGACACCACAACCTGTTAATTCTTTGAAAGGATAGGCACAATCTTTCCGTTTGGGATCTAGGACCGCGATGGCTTTTGGAATGGTTTCTTCGGGTAAATGATGGTCACAAATGATAAAATCGATGCCCATTTCATTACACCATTCGACCCGTTCGTGGGCTTTGATGCCGCAGTCCAAGGAGATGATTAAGCTGTATTCGTTGTCATAGGCATATTGAATTCCCGCTTGGGACACGCCATACCCTTCATTATATCGATCAGGAATGTAATAGTCGGCATCTGCCCCTAAAATTTCGGTTAAGTATCCATAGACCAAAGCGACCGATGTCGTTCCATCCACATCATAATCGCCATATATCAGTATTTTCTCTCCATTTTCCAATGCCAAAGCCAAGCGTTCTACCGCGATGTCCATGTCTTGCATGAGGAAGGGATCCGGCAGATCATCCAACGAAGGCACCATGAAATACTTGGCTTGGTCGAAAGTCAGAATGCCCCGACTCACCATCAAAGAGAGGAAGTATGGGTTTTTAGTTGTTTTTAACTCCTCTTGCAATTGGGCAATGGCTTGTGGATTCGGAGGAGGCAAAAACTTCCAGTTCTTTTTGGCTTGTAGCATATTCGTGGTGTAAGCCAAATTCTTTGGCTAGTAGAGTTTTATTATCTGAATGCTAATTTAGGTAGGCCATTTGGATTGATTGGCATCTTTTTAAAATTATCAAGGAGTTGGCAGAATTAAATATAATTTTTTAAAAGGAATTCAATAGTTTTGAGCGAGGATTGAACCAAAATCTGCTACAGAAATATTTTGACTATCTTTGTCTTAAGATTGATTTAAATGAAACAGCGAATTTATATTGATACTTCAGTTGTTGGAGGGTACTTTGATGAAGAGTTCAAAGAAGCGACAATCAAGTTATTTAAACGTCTTGAAAATAAGGAAATTATTTTTGTCGTCTCTGACTTACTAGACCTTGAATTAATAAATGCGCCGCAACATGTTAGAGAGCATATATTAAAATACTCTTCAGATAAGTTTCAAAGAGTTGAGCTTACGGAAGAAGCAATTAAACTTGCAGACACGTACATTGACGAAAAAGTAGTAGGAAAAACGAGTTTGGAAGATTGTCGTCATATTGCTCTGGCAACCATTCACAAAGTGGATGTTTTAGCCAGTTGGAATTTTAAACATATCGTAAACCTTGACAGAATTAAGGGCTATAATTCAGTTAATTTACGAATGGGTTATTCAATGATTGAAATTAGAAGCCCCAAAGACTTAGTTAATTATGAAAACAATTAAAAACGAAAAGCAGTTTGATGCGGTAAAAATGATGCGAGACATCAGAGAAAAAATAAGCAACGAAACTCAAAATATGACTTTTGAGGAGTTAAAAGCATATATAAATAAGCAATTATCTGAAAACAAGTCGAAACTTGCAGGGCAGTAAAATTGTCGATTCTAGGCTTCTGTCCTTGGTAAAATGATCAGTCTATTGAGCTATTACCTGTTACTTAATACCTCTTACCTAGAGAACCTCTTACCTAAATTTACCGAATCCCTTTTGCCTAATTTCGCCTTTTTTTGGGGTTTGGGTAACGAAATTCAAATAGAATTTGCGATCCGATGGGCATAATTTTGATTTAAAAATATACCTTGCATGAACATGGAGCAAAAGATAGCCATTGAATTATTGTCAAAGCATTTGTTTTGGGACACTCCCTTGGAAGGGATTGATATAGAAAAAAACAAAGGTTTTATTGTCCAAAGAGTTTTGGAATATGGGTTAATGGAAGATTGGAATTTAATTTCAGCCTGGTTTGGAATAGGAGAAATAGGGGCTTTAGCTACTCAATTTAGGTCCTTAGAACCCAAAGCATTAGCATTTATAGTGAATATAACGGGATTGCCCATTAAAAATTTCAGATGTTACACTACGAAACAGTCGATGAATCCACCCTGGAATTATTAAAAAAGCTCCAATCCTTACGCATGTTTAGTGAAATGCGCTTGGTTGGAGGGACGTCATTAGCGCTTCAAATAGGGCATCGAAAGTCCATTGATATAGACTTATTTGGATTATTGAACGTTGATTTTGATGCATTGACGGATGAATTAAAAACAATAGGAGATGTGGTTGTGTTGGGCAATTCTAAAAATATTCATACGTACCTAATCGATGAAATTAAGGTCGACATTGTTCATTTTGAATATCCTTGGTTACGAAATAGATTGGAAGTAGATGGCATTTATTTAGCTGGCATTGAAGATATAGCAGCGATGAAATTGGGCGCTATTATAGGTAGGGGGAGCAAAAAAGATTTTATCGATTTATATTATATTTTGCAGCAATTCGATTTAACTCAATTATTGAGTTTTTATGGTCAAAAATACCACCCGACTGGATCTATTTTTTTGGTTCTTAAGAGTCTAGTTTATTTTGAAGATGCGGAGAATGAAGCCATGCCATGGATGTTTCACGATTTAAGTTGGGAAGAAGTAAAAACAACTATTCAAAATGCACATGCAGCGTATTTATTTTCAGGCCGCAACAATATTACCTAAAAAACCCTATTACCTAATACCTGTTACTTATTACCTAAAAAAACCTATTGCCTAATGTTAATGCTTCACCCCATCCCCCTTCACCACCTTCCAAAGGGTCAATAATATTATTTTAACATCAAATAAAAATGATTTTTTCTGTAGGTATTCCGCATCTAAGGCAACTTTTTGTTGGGTTGGTAGCTCGTCACGCCCGTTGACCTGGGCCCAACCCGTCAGTCCGGGGACAAGTGTATGCACACCTGCCGAGGCTCTCGCTTGAATTAAATCTGTTTGGTTTTCAAGGGAGGGGCGAGGACCCACCAGCGACATGTCGCCCATAAAAATGCACCATAACTGAGGCAATTCATCCAAACTACTTTTGCGCAAAAATGAACCGATGGGGGTGAGAAATGAATTTGCGTCGGCCAATAAATGAGTGGGCAGGACGGGAGTATTGACTTGCATGGTTCGAAATTTTGGCATGGCAAATACGACATGGTTACGACCTACTCGGCGCGACCAGTAGAGGATGGGGCCTTTGGAACTCAAGGCGACGGCCAGGCCAACGAACACCATCGGAATCAGGAAGATAATTCCGGCGATGAGGGAAACCAATATGTCAATAAATCTTTTTAACATCTCACACGGATAATGCTTGGTCCAGGTCTTCCCACAGGTCGTCCACGTGTTCCAAACCGACCGACAAACGTAGTAAATTACCCGGAGTTTTGCTATCAGGCCCTTCGATGGATCGGCGATGTTCTACCAAAGATTCCACTCCACCCAAGCTAGTGGCTTGTTGGAATAGCTTCAAACTTGATGCCACCTTACGAGCATTTGCTTCATCTCCTTTAATTTGGATCGAGATCATTCCAGAAAAACCGTTGGGCATTTGGCGCTTAGCGAGCTCATGCTGGGGATGTGAAGCTAATCCTGGATAATGCACCTTTTCGATGGCGATGTGTTTTTCTAATTTTTGGGCTAGGGTTAAAGCGGAGGCAGAATGTTCGCGCATGCGCAATGGAAGTGTTTTTAGCCCTCGAGCTAATAGGTAACAATCCAAAGGATTTTGTGTGGCGCCCATCAGAATTTGGACACGTTTTAAGCGCGCCGACCAGTCGTTTTCTTCTCGAACGATGATGGCTCCACCGAGTACATCCGAATGTCCACCGATGTATTTGGTGGTGGCATGCATGACGATGTCGGCGCCTAAAGAGATCGGGTTTTGTAAAATAGGCGTGGCGATGGTATTATCGACGCCAACAAATATTCCATGCGAATGAGCTAGAGTGCATATGGCTTGAATGTCGGAAATTCCTAGGAGGGGATTGGCAGGGGTTTCTACCCAAATGAGTTTTGTATTGGGTTGGATTGCGCCCTTAATGGCCTCCAAATCCTCCATGTCCACTTGGGTCATTTGCAATCCCCAGGGACCCATAATTTCCTCTGCTAATTTCATCGAGGCATAATAACCGACGGCAGGCATGAGGACATGGTCTCCTGATTTCATGCATTGAAAGACGGCTGAGACGGCGGCTAGACCAGAGCCAAAAGCAAAGGCTATGGCTCCCCCTTCGAGAATGGCTAAGCCTTTTTCGAGGGCATCCCGATTAGGGTTTGAATTCCGAGAATACATGTGGCCCTTGGGATAGCTTCCATCGGCATCACGGGCAAAAGTGGTGGATAGGAAAATCGGCGTGGCGATCGCCGCGGCGGTCTCGTCCACTAGGTTAGTCGCATGTATCGCTTGAGTTTCTTTTTTCATTTAATTACCTTGTTACCTAATACCTCCTACCTGTTATATATTTTTCTATTACTTATTACCTGAATTTTCTTTTAACTTAAAATTCTTCCCTAAATAAACCCTCCTAACCTGCTCATCATCAGCTAATTCTTTTGGAGTACCCGCTTTTAAAATACGGCCTTCAAAAAGCAAATATGCCCTGTCGGTGATGGATAAAGTTTCATCCACATTGTGATCGGTGATTAAAATGCCAATATTCCGGTATTTTAGTTTGGCTACGATACTTTGAATTTCTTCCACGGCAATAGGGTCTACTCCGGCGAATGGTTCGTCTAATAGGATGAATTTCGGGTCAACGGCCAAGGCGCGGGCAATTTCAGTACGCCGGCGTTCTCCTCCGGAAAGTACTTGGCCTAAACTTTTGCGCACATGGGTCAGGGAGAATTCTTCGAGGAGACTTTCGGTTTTTTCTTTCTGTTCCGATTTGGAAAGAGTGGTCATCTCAAGGACGGCAAGGATGTTTTCTTCTACAGATAATGTTCTAAAAACAGAAGCTTCTTGCGCCAAATAGCCTATACCTAAACGTGCTCGCTTGTACATAGGCAGGCTAGTCACATCCAAATCATCTAAGTAAACTTTGCCTGAATTCGGTTTAACTAGACCTGTGGCAATATAAAAAGAAGTGGTTTTACCGGCACCGTTGGGGCCCAACAAGCCCACTATTTCTCCTTGAGCTACTTGGTATGAGATGTGGTCATTTACCAATCTTGCTCCATATTTTTTAACCAGATTTTCTGTCCTAAGAATCATGGGGTAAAAATAGGCATTAATTTGATTTTGTTAATGTTAATCATACACCAAAATAATTATCTGCATCAAAATAGGGTCTGTCTTTAAAATCAATTATTTTTGTTGCAACCATCTCCTCTCAAGGCCACTGAATGTACTCATTCAATTATTTTTTTTACAGGTATCGCTTTTTATTGCTATATGCTGTGTTTGGAATCATTTCGCTTTTTACAGAGTTATTAGTTGCTCGTGCGTTCATATCATTTAATTTCCCATCGTATTTATCCATATTATTTTCATTTGTTGTGGGATTACTAACTGCTTTTGGGTTAAATATTCGTTTTAACTTTCACATAGCCCAACCCAAAAGACAGCGCGCATTGCTTTATTTTACTATTATTTCGTCAATTTCTTTTTTAGTACAATATTTTTTTAGGCAGAAATTAACCTCTTTTGGTTTACCAATGGAGCTTTCCCGCTTTCTAATTGCGGGCTTATTTTTTATTATATCTTATCTGCTTCACAGAAAATTTTCATTTAAGGAATTCAAAAAGGTGGGAGTGGCAATTTATGCCGATGGAGTTGAGGATATCAAATTAATTTATGATCGAATTTCCAATATCTCTGATTTTATTCACATTGATATTGTTGACAAATCATTCAATCCAACTTGCAAAGACGTCAAAGCATATCGCGCAGAGGTTGTTCGCGCCTATTGGCAAAAAAAGAAAATAGAAGTTCATATCATGTCCAAAACGCCATCAATTTGGCTACAGGATCTTTTACCCTATGTGGACATCATTTATATCCATGCTGAAATAGACGAGGATATACAAGCTGTTTTTAAAACCATTGAAAATGCAGGAGTGAAAGCTGGCATTGCCGTTGGCTTAAACGAAAAGTTAAGTTCTATTTTTCCGTATTTAGATCAGATAAAATATGTGCTGCTTTTAGCTATACCTAAGCCTGGTTTTTCAGGGCAGAAATTTGACATGGAAATTCTTCCATGGATCGAGGAGTTAAACCAACATAAAAATCGACAAAATTTTGAAATTTGTCTGGATGGCGGAGTTAATCAAACGACCGTAAAATATCTAAATGTAGAGTCTGTCGTTTCAGGTAGTTTTATATTAAGCGCTCCTAATCCAATCAAAAATATCATGCTTCTCCAAACATCCGGCGAATATGAAAAATATTGAGGAGATTAAATTTCAAATTAAAAAGACCCTTGTCGAATGCATTTCAGAAGTTAAGAGTGTCATCTCCATTACTTTTGTAGGCTCATTTGAATCTGCTACGGACTTGAAATTAATTAGTGACATCGATATCATTGTCGTCGTAGACCAATTAACCCAACCAGTCTTTCAAGAAATCGAAAAAAAAGCAGGTACCATAAAAGGGAAAGATATTTTTCTGCCCGAATATCAAATAAAGTTAAACTTAAGCTTTGGGCCATTAAAGTTTAATGACGAAAAAACAGCAGTTTTTCACCTTATGATTTATGATGTGGAAGGCCATCGTAAACATGTGATTGAAAGCCCTTTTACATGCCTTGATTGGGAATTTTTTCCAGCGGTTTTTGGCAAAAATCTGAAGGATATTTATTCGGCAAAAGGAGTCCAATTGGCAGATTTGATGGGAACTAGACGCGGAATGGAGGCTTATTTAGATGATTTAAAAAGTCGGAAAATTAGCTACAGAGCGTATGATTTCTCTACTAACCCCATTACTGAACAAAAATTCACCTATGATATGGATGAAAGGCATCAAAAAGAATATGCCTACCATGTGATCAAATTTTTAATGTTGAATTTGATAAAAATAATTAGACAAACAAACCAGCGGTTTTCTGCACAAGTACTGGCTGAGGAATTTGGCCAACTTAATCCTTCGTTTGAAAAACATACGCAATTTTTTTTAGCCTTGCACTTTTGGAAATATGACAATCAATTAGAGCCCAATTTGATTTTTGAACAATTGGAAGAATTTATTCAAGACTTAAGCATTTGGTATAAAAATTTAAATCAAACTTTACCTACTTTGTCATTCATCAGGCATGGAAAAACAGCACTCAATGATGGATCATTTTTAGGAGTTGGCAGAAATCCAGATATTTTACCATTAGAATCTAATCAGATACCGACGGATGAATTTGATTCAATTTATACGGGGACTTTGCAGCGAACTATTTCAACAGGCACGGCATTAAAAGGTTCAAAAGAAATTCAAGATCCTCTATTAAATGAAATTAATTATGGGTCTGCTGAGGGGCTTTTGTATTCTGAGCTATCAGAAAAATTTCCAGATTTAGTGGAAGCTTGGAATCGCAATGAAGACCCTAAATTCCCTGATGGTGGGGAGTCCCAACAAGATGTAGCGGAGCGCATAGAAAAATTTGTTACTAAAATTACACCCAAGAATAAAATAGCTATCGTGACACATAATGTGATTATTAGGGCTTTGATTGGCAAAGCATTAGATTTGCCTATCCATGCCTGGTTTAAATTAAATCCAGGACATTTAGAAAAACATAATTTTAGGATTTTTCAAAACAGGTTGATACCCGAATTATCAAAGGATCAAAGAATTCGATATAAAGATATTTGACAAAACATGAACACTCAGCTTATCAAATATGGCTATTTTTGGGTTCCAGGAAATGAATTCCAAGAGCTAGTTCTTTCATGGAAAAAAAAAGTTGAACTTGTAGAGCCTGACGCTACTTATTTGCATCACCCTGTTCATGCGACTCTTTTTTTATTTTATGGTGAAAAACAAAAAGAAGGTGAATATGTGTCGCTCATTGAAAAAAAAGCCCCAATTTTTAAATCAGTTGAATGGTTAGTTTTTGAAAATGATGCGGTGACCGGTGGTGATACTTTAACGATTGGGTTAGAAAAAACGGTGGACTGGGAATTACTCCAATTGAATTTTGCGGAGGCCATTAAACGATTCATTATAAAGCCCATTGAATATCCAAATGAGTGGAGTGGACGATTTAAAATATCACATCAAAATTATGGATTTCCGTTTGTTGGCAAGCATTGGATGCCTCATGTAAGCATAGCTTCATTACAAAATAAATCGTTTATTCAAGAGGCCATTCATATGCCAATTGAAATAAATGAAATAAATTGCGGAGAATTGGCCTTGTATCGAATAGAAGGTGAAACCCATACAAGAATATATGCGAATTAACTTAATTCCGATGGCAGGTGAAGGTCAGCGCTATGTAGATGCCGGCTACCAAATCCCCAAACCCTTTATTGAAGTGGATGGATTACCTATGGTTATTCGTGCGTGCCAAGCCTTACCGAAGGCAGATCGGTATATTTTTGTGTGTCGCAAGAGCCATTTGGAAAAATACCCAATGGAAGAAAAAATCAAAGAATATATTCCAAACGCCATTATTGTTACCGTAGATAAATTGACCGAAGGACAAGCAATTACTTGCTTAGCAGCGCGCGATTATATTCCAGAGGATGCCATTTTAACGATTGGCGCTTCTGATAATGACATGACTTACCAAGAATCTGAAATAGAACGTTTATTTTCAGATGATCAAGTAGATGGGTGGATATGGACTTTTAGAAATAATCCAGCAGTTCTGCAAAACCCCAAAATGTATGGTTGGGTTGAAACTATTCAAAATTCAGTTCGTGCCAAGCGGGTATCATGTAAAATTCCTTTGAGTGAAAACCCGATGAAGGATCATGCGGTTATCGGCGCATTTACTTTTAAAAAGGCTAGATATTTTTTTGAGGCTGTGGAGGCGATGGTACATGCGAATGAACGAATTAATCATGAGTTTTATGTAGACGTAGCCGCTGATTTTGCTATACGTTTAGGGCTTAATATTCAAGCCTGCGAAGTGGACCAGTATATTTGTTGGGGCACCCCTCAGGATTACACAACGTATCAATATTGGTTGGATTATTTTAAAAGGCGAATGTAACTCAAGATGAAAAAATTGTCCATCGTCATACCATGTTATAATGAGTCAGGGTCTTTGCCTAATTTGGTGCAGGTTTGCAGAGAGGCTTGTGGAGCGCGCGAGGATGTTGAATTTATTTTTGTCGACAATGGCTCATCAGATGGGACGCAAGAAATTTTTAAAAAATTGTTGATCAAGCCAGAAAATAAGTTTGCCAAGCTAATGCATGTTCCCATAAATCAGGGATATGGGTATGGAATTTTACAAGGATTATCATTAGCTGAAGGAGAAGTTTTAGCCTGGACACATGCCGATTTGCAAACAGATCCCAAGGATGTAATTATTGCTTTTGACCAGTTCGGCACCAGTTTGGCTTCTGGTCAAACAATCGTAAAAGGGGAACGAAATGGCAGGGGTTTATTTGACGTATTTTTTACTGCTTCTATGTCGGTGATTTCGTCTTTTTTATTGGGATCAAAACTATGGGATGTTAATGCCCAACCTAAAATGTTTCACCGTAGCTTTACGAAACATTTAGATGTTGCCCCACATGATTTTTCATTAGATTTATATGTGCTATTTGTGGCAAATAGATTGGGAATGAAGGTTCAATCATTCCCTGTATTTTTTGCTAAGCGGGAATTTGGGGAGGCCAAAGGTGGAGGTAGTTTAAAGGGTAAATATAAATTGATCAAAAGAACGTTTGCTTATATATTTCAATTGAGGAAAGATATTAAACAGGGAAAAAGATAACTATGGAAATCGTTATTCACCGGGTTAATAAGGTGCAAAGTCTTAAGGAAATTCCAAAAAAATATGGATGTGAAATTGACATACGTGCTCAAGGAAGTAAATTAATTTTACACCATGATCCTTATTTAAATGGGGATTTTTTGGAAGATTATTTGGATGAATACCAACATGGTTTATTGGTTCTTAATATTAAAGAAGCAGGGATTGAATCAGATGTACTTAAGGCAGTTAGGAGCAGGGGAATCGATAGACATTTTTTGTTGGACGTGGAGTTTCCTTATATCTACCGAGCATCTAGAGCAGGAGAACGTGCGATAGCTATTCGCTATTCTGAAGATGAGCCAATTGAATTGGTTAAAAATTATGCTGCAATGGTGGATTGGGTCTGGATTGATACGAATACTATTTTGCCGTTAAATCCCGAGATCGTTCATCAATTGAAGGGAATGAATACTTGCTTAGTTTGTCCTGAACGATGGGGTAGACCCGATGATATTTTGGCATATCGCCAACAAATGAAAGCGTTAGATTTCGTGCCAACAGCCGTCATGACACATATAGATTTAGTACATAAATGGGAAGAACCATGTTAGAAAATTTGAAAAAAGAAGCCTTTGAAACTAATTTGGCTATCGTGCAGCATAAATTAGTGGTGTTGACTTGGGGGAATGCTTCAGCAATAGATAGGGCTTCTGGTGTTATGGCCATTAAACCAAGTGGAGTCGCATATGATACGTTAACTTGGCAAGATATGGTGTTGGTGGACTTGGAGGGCAAGGTGATTGATTCAAAATTAAAACCTTCTTCTGATACCCTAACTCATCTAGAGATTTATAAGGGCTTTGTTGAGGTGGGTGGGATTGTTCATACACATTCCCCATGGGCGACTTCATGGGCTCAAGCAGGCAAATCGATTCCTGTTTTAGGCACAACTCATGCGGATCATTTTTCTGGGGATGTTCCATGTTTGCCTCCCCTAACGTTAGGACAAGTTGAGGAAGGATATGAAAAGTTAACTGGGTCAACATTAGTGGATCATTTCTTGAGCAATCAAATTAATCCTTTACATATTCCAGCATGTTTGCTTTCGGGACATGCATCCTTTGTATGGGGCAAGTCTACAGCCAAAGCTTTAGAAAATGCGATAGCTTTAGAATCTTGTGCCCAAATGGCATACCATACTTTAATGTTAAATCCTGCTGCTAATTTCCCTGATTATATTTTAAACAAACATTTTACCAGGAAACATGGAAAGGATGCTTATTATGGGCAGAAGGGGTGAATTTAATCGGGTGGCCTAAATAATTAGAAGATAGACGTTTTTCATATGTTTTGTAGGGGCTCATTAATTTGTTTTTTATTGCCTTTAAATAAATTTTAGTTTACCGGCGGTATAAAATAATTTTTAATTGCATACTTTTGTTACTCAATATTGTATCAATTTGCTTCATACATCTGTGAGGCAAAGTGGCGAAGCCGTTAATTAGGCATTCATTTGGTTTTAGACAACATTTTTTCTGGAAAGATTCGAATAGCCTTGCTAACCAAATTGCTTTTGAACCCTGCCAGTAAAGTGTACTTGCGGGGTTTGGAACGAGATTTAGGGGTGAGTAGCAATACAGTTAGGCTTGAACTGAACAAACTGCAGGAAATGCATTTGATCGAGGTTCAAGAGGATTCTGAGAATACGAAAGTTAAAAATTATGTGGTCAACCAAGGTCATCCTATGTTCAAGACGCTACGTGGTATCATTATGCAATTTGTGGGGTTGGATCAGATCGTAGATCAAATTATCAAAAAACTAGGAAATTTAGATCAGGTCTACTTGACCGGGGATTTGGCTGAGGGGAAGAATTCGCCTTTCGTGGATTTGGTACTAGTTGGGGAAGTAGATAAGCCATATTTATATCAATTAATAGAAAAAGCGGAACCATTGATTCAAAAAAAAATCAGAGTAGGAATTTATCGGAATTCCGAATTTACCGAGTCAATTATTAGCCAATTAGGCATCAAAATGGAACTTTTGAAACTGAATGACAATTCTTCAAAAATTTAATTATTTACTTCCAAATTCATTTAAAAAGAGCCTTTTTCTTCTTTTTATTTTAATGTTTTTTGGAATGCTGTTTGAAATGTTGGGCGTAGGAATATTACTTCCAGCATTAGCAATCATTTTAAATCCGAACATTGTAGATGATTACCCTAAAGTAAAATTAATTCTAGAACTATTAGGAAATCCCCCACATTCTAAACTCGTTCTCTACGGTTTATTATTTATCATAGTCATTTATGTTTTGAAGGCATTTTTTTTACTTTTTGTCAATTGGCGACAAAATAATTTTTCTAATTCCCTATCAAAAACATTAGAAGACCTTTTATTTAAAGGCTATTTAAATCAACCCTATTCTTTTCACTTAAATAGAAATTCTGCTGTATTGTTAAGGAATTTTAGTGAAGTTAGTCAACTGACTGATATGACTCAGGCGTTTATCGCTTTAATTATTGAGATTTCTGCCATCATTGGAGTTGTCGGTTTGATAGTTTTTATAGAGCCTAAAGGCGCATTAGTTGTTTCTATTTTTCTATGCATACTAATTTTTGTTTTTCAAGGCTTCACTAAAAAGAGGATTTCAAAATGGGGGGAAGAGCGGCAAACCTTCACTGCAATAAAAAATCAATTTTTATTTCAGGGTTTAGGCGGAGTGAAAGATATTAAGTTGATGAATCGAGGAAATCATTTTGTAAGTGAATATGCGAAAAGTAACCTTAGCCTATCTAAAATTAGAATTAAAGCGAATACTCTTTCCCAAATTCCCCGACTTTATATTGAAGTTTTCGCTGTAATGGGTTTGGTTGCTTTGATTTTATCTATGTTAGCACAAAACAAACCTGTACATGTCTTAATCCCTACTCTAGGGATATTTGCTGCTGCTGCTTTTCGATTGATTCCTTCCATTAATAGAATTATGTTTTTTATGCAAGGGATTCAAATTGCAAAGCCAACTATTATCTTATTGTATGATGAATTTAAGGGTTTAAATGAAAGGACTATTATTGAAAAAGAGAATTTTACCCCATTGAATTTTGTTGATAAGATTACGTTAAATAATGTAGACTTCAAATATGCTAATACAAGGAACTTAGTTCTTAAAAATATTTCATTAGAAATTAAAAAGGGGGAAACAGTCGGATTTATTGGTCCCAGTGGTTCAGGAAAAAGTACTTTAATTGATTTAATTTTAGGACTATTAGAGCCAGAACATGGCGAAATTTTAATTGATAAAACTCCTTTGAATACTAATATTAGATCTTGGCAAGATAAAATTGGTTATGTGCCACAATCAATCTATTTAACGGATGATTCATTGCGGAACAATATTGCATTTGGATTGGATCCTAAATTGGTAGATGAAGTGGCGGTCAATAGGGCCGTAGATGCCGCTCAACTGACGGAATTTATTTTAAATTTAGATGAAGGGATAAATACATTTGTAGGAGAACGTGGCGTCCGACTTTCTGGTGGCCAAAGGCAGAGAATTGGAATTGCTCGTGCACTATATCATAATCCATCCGTTTTGATTTTGGATGAAGCCACAAGTTCATTAGATAATGAAACAGAAAAGGGATTTATGGATGCGATAAATAATCTTAAACGCGATAAAACTATTATTATCGTAGCACACAGACTATCAACGGTATCAAATTGTGATAAAATTTTTAAATTAAAAAGTGGTAAATTAATTCAAGAAGGAATTCCTGAGGAGGTTTTACAAAACAGTTAACATATGAATGAAATCATCGTAAATTATTCGAAAAAAATAAATGAAGCATTTTCTTCCAGCACAATGAGTTTGGTAGATAAATTAGCCAACGAAATGAAATTGGCTTGGGAAAATAAAAATACTATTTACTTTTGTGGGAATGGAGGGAGCGCTGGCAATGCGAATCATTTGGCCAATGACTTTTTGTATGGAGCGGGTGTAAGTAATGGAATCGGCTTAAGAGTTGAGTCATTAAGTGCTAATCAATCCATAATAACATGTTTAGGAAATGACATTGGATATGAAAATATTTATTCTGAACAACTAAGAGTAAAAGGAAATGAAGGGGATTTATTAATTGCTTTATCCGGTAGTGGAAATTCTCCTAATATAGTTAATGCACTTAAAATGGGGAATCAATTGGGAATGAAAACGGTTGCGATACTTGGTTTTTCTGGTGGAGCGTGTAAAAATATTGCACAAATACCGATACATTTTGAATTTAATGACATGCAGGTCTCTGAGGATTTGCAAATGATGGTAGGTCACATGTGTATGCAGTGGCTTTTTAAAAATCCCATAAATAAATAATAAAATGAAGTTTTTAGTTATTGGAAGTAATTCGTTTTCAGGGGCTCAATTTGTTAAATTCTTACTTCAACAAGGAATTGAGGTATTAGGGGTAAGCCGTTCAGAGGAATTGAATGATGTTTATTTGCCATATAAATGGGAGAATGATACAAAAGCAGGGAAATTCATTTTTAAGAAAATTGACTTAAATAAAAATTTAGAGGAGTTAATTAATTTATTACATGAATTTAAACCTGAGTTTATCGTAAATTTTGCCGCTCAGGGAATGGTGGCTCAAAGTTGGGAGACTCCTCAAGATTGGTATCAAACGAATGTGGTAGGCCAAGTAAAACTTCATGATCAATTAAGAAAGTTACCTTTCATTAAAAAGTATGTTCATGTCACTACGCCTGAGGCTTACGGAAGTACGGATGGATGGATAAAAGAAAGCTTTCATTTTGCTCCAAGTACGCCTTATGCTGTTTCTAGGGCCGCTTGCGATTTGCATTTAATGAGTTTTTTCAAGGCCTATAATTTCCCAGTAGTGTTCACAAGGGCCGCTAATGTCTATGGACCGGGCCAGCAACTTTACAGAATTATTCCTAGAGCCATGTTATATGCCAGAATAGGGAAGAAAATGCAATTGCACGGAGGAGGTCACTCTATTCGATCTTTTATCCATATGGACGATGTCTCTGATGCCACATTAAAAATTGCATTGGATGGATTAGTAGGAGAGAGTTATCACATTTCAACGAATGATTTTATTTCCATAAGGGAATTGGTTGAAAAAATTAGCGAAATGACTCATATTGATTTAGAGAGCTTGGCAGAAATTACTGGAGATCGATTGGGAAAAGATCAGGCCTATCTATTGGCTACAGAAAAAATTAGAAATTCATTAGGTTGGAGAGATAAGATTTCGCTTTCAGAGGGCTTAGAAGACACATTGAATTGGATTGATTCTAATCTTGAAGTTTTAAGAAATTTACCAGCAGATTATATTCACAAACAATAAACAAATGAAAATACTATTAACAGGAGGCTGCGGCTACGTTGGAACCGTATTGACTGAAACTTTATTAAACGACGGTCATCAAGTAACGGTTGTGGATACCCAATGGTTTGGGAATCGCTTAAAGGATCATCCTAATCTAACAAATATTAAAGGGGATATTAGGGATGTTGATTCTATAGATCTCAAAGATGTAGAAACTATTTTGCATTTAGCCAATATCGCAAATGACCCTGCGGTAGATTTAAATCCAACCTTATCATGGGAGGTAAATGTCTTAGCAGCTCAGCAGTTAGCAGATAAAGCTATCCGTTACGGAGTCAAACATTTTGTTTATGCTAGTTCCGGCAGTGTTTATGGTGTGAAAGATGAGCCACAAGTAACGGAAGATCTATCTTTAGTGCCAATTTCAGTTTATAATAAAACGAAAATGGTGGCCGAAAGAGTACTGCTTAGCTATAAAGATAAAATGCAAGTGCATTGCATTAGACCTGCTACCGTTTGTGGCATGTCGCCTAGGATGAGATTGGATGTGAGTGTTAACATGTTGACCTTTCAAGCCTTAAAAAATAATAGAATTACGGTTTTTGGTGGCGATCAAACTAGGCCTAATATCCATATGAAGGATATGGTTGGAGTGTATCAGCATTTGATAAAAAATAGTCATATAGAATCGGGCTGTTATAATGCTGGTTTTGAAAACATCTCTATTTTACTAATTGCTGAAATGGTGAAAAATAAATTAGGTGCGGAAATTATAGTATCAGAATCGAATGATCCAAGATCCTATCGTCAAAACTCGGATAAATTATTAAATACTGGATTCAAACAAGCCTATGGAGTTGATTATGCTATTAATGAAATAATAGAAGCATATAAAAACGGAACATTGGTGGAATCTGATCAATGTTACACGGTTAAATGGATGAAAAATTTAAAATTATAATTTTATGGGGAAAGAAATAGATTTAATGATTAATTACCCAAAAGCAAAGCGTAATGTAGAAGAGCGTGGAGCATCAAAATCTGAAGAAGATAGGGCATTAGCAAGAAAATTTGGTAAAGACTTCTTTGATGGGGATAGAAAAAATGGATATGGCGGATTTAATTATATGCCCAGGTTTTGGCAGCCCGTCATTCCAACATTTCAAGAATATTGGAATTTGACTTCTAACAGTTCTTTACTTGATGTTGGTTGTGCCAAAGGATTTATGTTATATGATTTAACTTTATTAATTCCTAATATGACAGTTTCAGGAATTGATATCTCTGAATATGCGATTGAAAATGCAGTTGAAGAAATAAAACCTTTCGTTTCAGTGGCAAATGCTACAAGTTTACCTTATGAAGATAATTCATTCGATGTAGTCATTTCAATTAACACTGTTCATAATTTAGAAAGAGAAGATTGTGCTAAAGCATTACAAGAAATAGAGCGAGTAAGTAGGGGCAAATCATTTATTACTGTCGATGCATATAGGAATGAAGAGGAAAAAAGACGTATGTTTGATTGGAATTTAACTGCTAAAACCATTATGTCAGTTGAGGAATGGGAAATATTTTTTAATGAAATTGGTTATACTGGAGACTATTATTGGTTTATTCCGTAAATTTTCATGAAAGCAAAAAAGCTGTTTCTAAAAGCAAAAAGTAAATTGGGCAATACCATAGGCAAATTTTTTAATTTATTTTCACTTAACTATTTTTCACTTCATGACTCACTAGTTCATCTATTTTTTGGAGAAGTAAGCCTTGAGCCATTAGTTTTTTATCTACCTCAAGAGTTGAACAATGACTTATTGGAGACCATAAGCGCATCAAAATTAGTAACGTTTGATCAAGAATATAATGAGAAAAATAATGAACAATTCAGTGAAGAAATTATTCGAAAAATTAATGATAATTTAATTTTTTTCAAAATAGAAAAACATTGGGTATTTGAAAAAGTAATCGAATTTGTAAGAAACGCCATTAAATTACCGATCAAGTCTCCATTCGTCATTATTAATTTTCGTGGATGGATCAGCAAGCCTAAATCAGAAAAGTTTGGTCCTAATTCTTTGCATAAGGATGGTTTCGAAAGGGGACATCTTAAACTAATGATATATCCCAATGGTCTGAATTTAGAAAATGGTATGCTTGAAGTAGACGGAAAATTGTATTCAGACACAGGACCTGGTTTCTGTGTTCTTTTCCATAATTCAGATCTAATTCATCGCGGTATACCTGGACAATTGAATAATCGAATAAGTTTAGAGATTACACTTTTCAGGTCGTTAGTTGGAAATAAAAGGATAAATTATTATGGGAAGCCTAGTGATAGGCACTATAAAAGGATTAGTAGTTATTATAAAGGAGTTCTATTTTGAATACTAACCATCTTAAATATACTTCTTTATGAAAAAATTCTTAGTTTTTTTATATTATCAATTATATAATCAATTACGAATTTTAAAGCGCCCATATTTTTTTTTACTTCGGCGCTTGATTTTATTTAATAATTACTTTTCTGGTATAAATAAAGTCAATATTGGCGGAGGAGCAAATTTTTTTGGTTTTGGCTGGATGAATTTAGATGTGATTTCTTCAATTAATACAAAACAGATTTTATTTCAACCTTCAACAATACTTCCTTTTGCTTCTGATAAGCTTGAACTCGTTTATAGTAGTCATTGTTTTGAACACTTGGATGATAATACTGTCGACAGGTTGCTGGAAGAGTCATATCGTATTCTTAAGAAAAGTGGCAGGATACTTATCAAGATACCTGATTTTGATAGGATAAAAGACCAATACATGAAGCGCAACCTAGGCTTTTTGCAAAATCTCGGTCAGGATTCAGTGATATGGACTTGGAAAAAATTTGGAGTTGAAATCAATGCAGAAAATTATTATTCCATGTTAATTTGTGGATATTGGAATAAGGCGTACGGGGATCATTTTTCCGGCCAAATTAATTCTAATAATAAAGAGGCTTATCATGGACCTGCACGTATTCCTCATGATCAACATGTTATTATACTTAATAAGGAAAATATCCGGGATATTTCAAAAGATTTGAATAAATACGCTCTTGCTGATGAAGATTTTCATCGATTCAATCATCAAAATGCTTGGTCTTACCATCAATTTCGGGAGTTGCTCCAATCAAAGGGGTTCGATTTTATTCATCTAGATAAAGTATCTATTTTAAAGGAATATGGAGATATCCCTGATATACTTTCGATGGTTGATTGGTCTATGTATCTACTTGCAAAAAAAATATAATTAATAGGTGATTTTAATTCATTAGAAAAAATATGGTAACAGATTTAAATTTAGAATTGCTTACTTTAATGATGCGCATACGCATGGTTGAGGAAGAAATTGCTAGGGAATATCCTAAAGGTGAAATGCGTTGTCCTACTCATTTATCTATCGGCCAAGAAGCAGTCCCAGCCGCTTTAGGCCTTTGTGTTAGTATCAAGGACATGGCAATGAGTACGCATCGAGGTCATGCGCATTATATCGGTAAAGGAGGAAACTTAAAGTCAATGATTGCTGAAATTTATGGCAAAAGTACTGGTTGTTCCAAAGGCAAAGGTGGTTCTATGCATTTAATTGACAATTCAGTTGGCTTTATGGGGACTTCGGCGATTGTTGGAAATAGTATACCTGTTGGTGTTGGATTAGCTTTAGCATCTAAAATTAGAAAAACCGAACAAATCTCTTGTATTTTTTTTGGTGATGGTGCTACGGAAGAAGGGTCATATTACGAATCTGTCAATTTTGCTGTGGTAAAAAAATTACCAGTATTATTTTTATGCGAGAATAATTTATATTCGGTGTATAGCCCATTAAATGTGCGTCAACCAGAAGGAAGAAAAATTTCTACTGTTGCTAAAGCGATGGGTTTAGGAGTAGATGAAGTTGATGGAAATAATGCAATTGAATCATTTAAATCAATTGAATCTGCTGTTCAAAGAATACAAAATAATCAAGGACCTCAATTCATTGAATTCTCTACGTATAGATGGTTAGAACATTGTGGCGTTAATTATGATAATGATATTGGATATAGAACTGAAGAGGAATATTTAAGATGGAAAAAAAATGATCCAATTTCAAAATTGAAAGACAAGCTTTTGCAAGAAAAGCTTATATCTGAAGTTCAAATTAAAGAAATTATAGCAAAAATAGAATTTGAAATTAAAGAAGCCTTTGCATTTGCCAAAGAATCTTCATTTCCTGAGAATTCTGAAGCTTACATAGGGGAATATGCAATCTAATAATAGAGAAATCACTTTTGCAACTGCAATTAATGAAGCCATTCATGAAACAATGGCTGCTAATGATAACGTAATTTGTTATGGGCTAGGAGTAACTGATCCCAAGGCTGTTTTTGATACAACTAAAAATTTAGAACAGAAATTTGGAAGTGAGAGGGTGTTTGATATGCCAACTTCTGAAAATGCAATGACAGGTATAGCTGTAGGAGCATCCCTAAATGGATTAATTCCTTTAATGACACACCAGCGGCTCGATTTTTTCTTATTAGCCATGGACCAACTTATAAATTCTGCTTCAAAGTGGCATTATATGTTTGGAAGTCAACAGTCGGTTCCAATTACGATTAGGCTTATCTTAGGAAGGGGTTGGGGGCAAGGACCCACTCACTCTCAAAATCTACAAGCATGGTTTGCACATATGCCTGGATTAAAGGTTGTTATGCCTACAACGCCTGAAGATGCAAAGGGTTTGCTAACAGCATCTATATTAGATCCAAATCCGGTTGTATTTTTAGAACACAGGTGGTTGCATAATGTTAAGGGTTTTGTTCCTGAGGGGTTTTATTCAAAACCCATTGGCAAGGCAAAAAAAGTAAAATCCGGGATTGATGTAACAATTGTTACCATGTCATACATGACTATTGAAGCCTTACATGCGGTAGAGTACCTAGAGAAAATGGGTATTTCATGTGATGTCATTGATTTATTAACGATTAGGCCTATCGATTGGGACTCAATATTTAATTCAGTAAAAGTCACGGGTAGAATCCTAGCACTTGACACAGGATTTACTACAGGATCAGTTGCAGGGGAAATTATCGCAAGAGTTTCAATGGATTGTTTTGATTTTTTAAAATGTAAGCCCAGCCGCTTAGCAATGCCTGACATGCCAGAGCCAACAAGTCCAGCCTTGACAAAAGGTTTTTATGTTAGAGCTTCAGATATTGTAATTGCAGTTATACAAATGTTAGGTAAAGATTTTTCAATGGTTAAAAATGATTTACCGGAACCAATTCCACATGACATACCCGGAGATTGGTTTAAGGGGCCTTTTTAATTTTAAAAGAAAAGTGAAGAAAAGATATGTAATAATTTCAATTTCAAGCGATTTTGGACTAGCATTAGCAAATAACTGGTTAGATGATGGGCATGTAGTAATTGGTACATATAGGAATTTTAGTGATCGACTAAAAGAACTTGAATCTAAAGGTGCAATATTGTTTAAATGTGATTTATCTAGCTCTTTAGACATAGATAAAGCATGTATAAAAATTAGTAGAGATTATGAATGGGATGTTCTTTGCATTGCTCCTGCAACACTTGAACCTGTCGGTGAATTTATTAAAACCGCATTTGACGAATGGGAAAATTCTATAAATCTAAATTTTACTTCTCAAATGCGAATAATATATAACTTAATACCAAGCAGAAGAAAGGATTCAAATCATGGCCCTATTGTAATTTTATTTGCTGGTGGGGGGACGAACAATGCTACAAAATATTATTCTGCATATACAATTTCGAAAATTGCACAAATTAAAATGACGGAATTGTTAGATTCGGAAATACCTGATACGAGGTTTTGCATTATTGGTCCGGGTTGGGTTAAAACAAAAATTCATGAAGCAACAATAAAGGCTGGTATAGCTAATGCAGGAGAAAATTATCAAAAAACCTTAGATATAATTAATAATAAAAATGACTCAAATTTAGAAAAAGTAGTTGAATGCTGTAACTGGGTAATATCATCAAGTAGGGACATCGTAAGTGGTAGAAATTTCAGTCTTGTTTATGATCAATGGGGTACAGAGTCATTAAACGAAAAACTAAAAAATGATTCAAACCTATTTAAGCTAAGAAGATTTGGAAACTAATTTTATTAACAGTGCAATCAATTAACATGAAATTGACTGATTATATTACTGCTTTTTTAGTTGAAAAAGGAGTCGAATGTGCTTTTGGAATGTCCGGTGGAGCAGCAGTTCATTTATTTGATTCTATTTATAAATCAGAAAGCATTAAGATGATTTCGATGACACATGAACAATGTGCAGCTATTGCCGCAGATGGATACGCAAGAGCTACAGGTAAATTAGGTGTGGCAATTACTACAAGTGGGCCTGGTGCAACTAATCTTTTAACTGGAACTTGTTGTTCATTTTATGATTCAATTCCGACATTAATGTTAACCGGACAAGTAGCAACACATAGGTTAAAAGGTGATAGAAATGTGAGACAATTAGGATTTCAAGAAACAGATGTAGTTTCAATTTTCAAGCCAATTACAAAATATGCTGTACAGATAACTGATCCAAATACAATAAGATTTCATTTAGAAAAAGCGTATTCAATTGCATTTTCAGGTAGACCAGGACCAGTACTTATTGATATTCCTGACGATCTTCAAAGAGCTGAAATTGATATTGAAAAAATCGAAAAGTATTCGCCATTACCAGATAATATAAATGAAGATTATATAAATACTCAAATAGAAAATCTTTTAATTGAAATTAGTAAATCAAAAAGGCCAATAATAATTTTAGGCGGAGGCTTAAAGACACCTGAAATAAATAATTACAAGGATGTAATCAACAAACTCGGAATACCAGTTTTGCTTACATGGGCCGGAGCTGATTTAATTGATTTTCATCACGAATTAAGAATAGGAACCTTTGGCGTTTATGGTTCGAGAATTGGTAATTTTTCAGTACAAAATGCGGATTTAATCATAGCATTGGGAACAAGATTATCTCAAAATTTGACAGGAGGAATTTTATCCTCATTTGGGCGTGAAGCTAAAATTGTCATGATTGATATTGATAAAAATGAAATAAATAAATTTAAGGGGTATGGTATAAAAATTGACCATGGAATTGTATGCTCGCTTTATGATTTTTTTCAAAAAATCGAAACAAAAATTGATATTAATTATCAAATAAAATATACAAGCTGGAAAAAATGGATCCAAGATTGCAAGATGAAACTACCTAATGACCAATTAGTTGGAAGTGACGGAAATGGAGATAATAAAAGCCATCTTAATATTTATGATTTTATAAAAGAGTTATCATTAAATACAAGAGAAAATGAGTTAATCTATGTTGATACTGGTGGAAATTTAACATGGACTTGTAATGCAATAAATTTAGATAAACAGCAGAAGTTGTTTTCTGCTTGGAACAATACCCCAATGGGCTATTCTTTACCAGCATCAATTGGGGCAGCATTTTCAAAGAATAATAAAAGTTTAACGTGTATTATAGGCGATGGTGGTTTGATGGTATGCTTAGCAGAGTTGATAACAGTTTCGAAAAATAATTTACCTATCAAAATATTTCTAATAAATAATAAAAGTCATGGAATACAAAAGCAAACTTTACAAACATGGCTTGGTGGAAATTTTGTGTGTGTCGATGAACCTTCAGGCTTAGCATTCCCAAATGATTACGCTGAAGTTGCTTCAGCATTTGGATTGGATTATGTTTTAATTGATCAGAATACTAATCTAGAAGATCAATTAGCTAGAATATATTCAAAAGATAATCCTCTTTTTATTGATGTTCAGATTTATCAGGATCAAAAGTTATATCCTGTATTAAAATTTGGTTATCCACTTGAAAATCAAATGCCTTTTATTGGGGAGGAAATATCATCACAATTAATGATTGTAAAAAACTTTAATTCAAAAGACGTTAAAATTAACATAAAACAAACTAAAGAAGGTTGGTAGTTCAATAAACACTATAAAATAAAAATTCAAAAAAAATCAAAATGGAAAATTTAACAATTGGACAAATTATTGAGGTTTTACCTTTCATTTCTTCTCAGCATTCAAGAAATTCAAAAGAGTATAAAACTTTTGAAACTATTACGGACTATGTTGTAAAAAATTCAAATTTAAAAGAGAAAAAAAATGCAATTATTGATTTGGGGGGCGAAATCGGTACGATTGATTTTCCATATCAAGAGTTTGGGGCAATAAATAGCTTAGATTTATTTGGTCTAGATGAATTGATTATTTTTTCATATTATCAAATAAATAAAAACAAGTATAAAAATACGTTCGATATTGGAGCTAATATTGGTATTCACTCTTTAGTAATGAATTTATGTAATTGGAACGTTACCTCTATAGAGCCAGATCCTATTCATATTGAAATTTTAAAAAATAATTTAAAAATTAATGACTCTAATAGAGTTAATGTAGTAGAAGCTGCTGTTTCAAATGTCTCAGGGGAGTTGGAATTTGTAAGAGTTGAAGGAAATACAACAAGTAGTCATTTAGCAGGTTCAAAAATTCCATATGGAAAATTGACTAAATTTAAAGTTAAAGTAATACCTATTAAAGAAATAATGTCAAAAGCTGATTTTATTAAAATGGACGTTGAAGGTAATGAAAAAAATATAATTTTAGATACTGAAATAGCGGATTGGAATAATACAGATATGATTTTAGAGATTGGCTCAGAAGAAAATAAAATATCTATTTACCAACATTTAAATAAGATTGGAGTGAATGCATTTTCTCAAAAAACAAATTGGAAAAAAGTTGAAAAATTAGAAGACATGCCAAATGGCTATAAAGAAGGGAGTCTATTTATTTCTAAAGACGAAAAAATGAATTGGCAAAATTTATAATCATTAATGAAAATTATACCAAACAAATCGGCTGTTTTATTTAATACTAATCAACCTTTGAAGGTTGTAGAACTTGAAATTCCCAAATTAAATTTTGGTCAGGTTTTAATTAAAATATTTTACAGTGGAGTTTGTCGAAGTCAATTGATGGAGGCTAGGGGCTTTAGGGGGCATGACCCTTGGTTACCACATTTACTTGGTCATGAGGCTTCGGGTGAAGTAGTTGAGGTGGGATCAGGTGTTACTAAAGTTGAGGTTGGAGATAAAGTAGTTTTAGGCTGGATTAAAGGGCAAGGCATAGAGGCTGAAGGAGCAAAATATGTCTATAACGATCAAATAGTTAATTCTGGAAAAGTAACTACGTTTAGTAATTATTCTATTGTTTCTGAAAATAGATTGGTAAAAATCCCTCCAAAAGTGCCTCTTGATGTAGCAGTCCTTTTTGGTTGCGCTTTATTAACTGGCGCCGGTATGGTTTTAAATGAATTAAAACCAAATTCTGAAATGTCCGTAATAGTTATAGGACTTGGAGGGATTGGGTTAAGTGCTTTAATGGCATTAAAATATTTAAAATGTAAAAATGTTATAGCTGTAGATATTTCGGATGAGAAACTCGAACTAGCAAAGTTATTTGGAGCAAATCATATAATAAATTCCAAAAAGGAAAATACAAAAGATAAAGTATTAAGTATTTTAGGAGACTATTCTGATGCATGTATTGAGTCTGGGGGAAAGACCGAAACTATTGAACTTGGTTTTTCTTTAATTAAAAAAACAGGGAAGTTAATTTTTGCTTCACATCCTCCTGAAGGGGAATTTATAAATATTGCACCTCACGAATTAATTGCTGGGAAACAAATATTTGGAAGTTGGGGAGGAGGGTGTAAGCCAGATATTGATATCCCTAAACTCGCTGAAATATATTTACAAGGTAAAGTTCCTCTTGAAAAGCTTATTACCAAACGTTATACATTAGAAAATATTAATGAAGCGTTACTTGATTTGGAAAATGGTGTAGTCTTTCGGCCTATTATTGCTATGCAATAAAATATAATTTAATTACTTGCAGAGAAAAATTGATCAATAGCTTTTAAATATTTCATTTTAAAAAGATCGGGATATCTAAGGATTAATTTTTAAAAAAATAATTCATTAAATTAATTAAATAAAGTTTTTATTGGCATTACTTGTTATTGGAGGAGACGGAAAAATTGGCTCAAAGCTTATAGAAGTATATGAGAAAAGTCATATTTCAGTACTAAAAACTACTTGGAAAAAAGAATTGGTGACTGATGGGTCATTTTATTTAAACCTTGAAGACGATGTCGAAAATTGGATATTACCTTCATTTAAGATTGATGTTGTTTTTTTCTGTGCCGGTAAGACTTCAATTGATTATTGTGAAAATGAGCCTCTTAAAAGCAGGAAAATAAATGTCGTAAACACGATTAAATTAATTAAACGATTTTGTGACTCAGGAGCATTTGTAATATATATATCTTCTAATGCCGTATTTAATGGTGAAACACCATTTTCTGATTTAAACGAAGAATTTGATCCTAAAACGGAGTATGGTAGACAAAAAGTTGAAGTTGAAAGTTTTTTGTTAGGTATGTGTGAAAATGTGGCAATTGCTCGTTTTGGAAAAATATTATCTGTTAATATTCCTTTATTTAACGACTGGATCATAAAACTTAGAAATGCGGTTCCGATAAATGTATTCTCAGACATGAATATGTCGCCGGTGTCACTTGATTATGCGATTGATATTTTAATTAAAATTTCACAAAAGAAAATTAAGGGGATCTATCATTGTTCTGCTATTCACGATATTTCATATTCTGCTGTGGCTTATTTTATTTCTTCTAAGCTATGCTTAGATGCCAACTTGATAAATTGCATATCCTATAAAGATGTAGGTATTAAATTTTCTCCTCGTTATACTACATTGAATAGTTCTAAATTACAAGAATTTCAATCAATTCCCCCTTCTCCTTTTGATGCAATTAATCAATATTTAATTTTTAATGATGAAAGTTAAGAAAGTATTAGTTTCTGGACATTTTAATATTTTGCATCCTGGACATCTTCGTCTTCTTAGGTTTGCTAAAAATTGTGGAACTCATCTGATTGTTGCCATTTATAGCGACAAAATTTCTGGCGAAGCTGCTCATGTACCTGAAAAACTTCGCCTTGAAGGCCTTGAAAGTAATAGCTGGGTAAATGAAGCATTTATAATCAATGAGTCCATTACTGATGTTATAGATCGCATAAGGCCTGACATTGTGGTGAAAGGAAAAGAACATGAAAATAGTTATAATGCTGAATTAGCGGCACTTGAAAGTTATGGTGGTCAATTATTGTTTAGTTCTGGGGAAACCATTTTTTCATCTCTTGATCTTTTGAGGAAAGAATTTTATGATCCCTTGGATAAAACAGTTATTAATTTACCTGATGATTATTTCTTCAGGCATGATATTTTACCTAACAGATTAAAAGAGATACTTGAAAATTTTCAAAAACTTAAAGTTTGCGTTATTGGTGATTTTATAGCTGACGAGTATATCACTTGCCAGCCACTAGGCATGTCTCAAGAAGACCCCACCATTGTTGTTACTCCCATTGATTCTACTCGTTTTATTGGAGGAGCGGGTATAGTTGCAGCTCATGGTGCTGGTCTTGGGGCGGAAGTTCATTTTATTTCAATTACTGGATTGGATTCAACTAGGGAATTTGCAAAAAATGAACTTGAAAAAGCAGGCGTTAATTCCTATTTAATTGGTGATGATAGTCGTCCTACGACATTAAAACAAAGATTTAGAAGTAAGGGAAAAACTCTATTACGGGTAAGTCATTTGCATCAAAATGCGATTAATATTAAATTACAAGATCAGGTATTTGAGCAAGTGGAATCTGTAATCAATCAATGCAATCTTTTAATTTTTTCTGATTTTAATTATGGATGCTTACCCCAACCTTTAGTGGATAGAATTATTAATTTAGCAAATTCTAAAGGCGTAATGATGGCTGCTGATAGTCAATCTTCATCGCAAATGGGGGACATTAGTCGCTTTCATTCAATGAGTTTAATTACGCCTACAGAACGCGAAGCCCGATTAGCCACTCGAAATCATGAGGATGGTTTAGTAATTATGGCTGAGAAATTGCGTCAAATGTCTTCTGCAAATAATGTATTACTAAAGCTTGGCGAGGAGGGGCTTCTCATTCATGCAAATATTGAAAATGGAGAAGAATGGCTTACGGATCGAATAGGCGCCTTAAATTCATCTCCGAAAGATGTAGCAGGAGCGGGAGATTCATTATTAATTGCTAGTGCTTTGACACTTGCCAGTGGAGGAAATATATGGGAGGCCGCATTGATGGGATCATTGGCTGCTGCTATTCAAGTAAGCAGGGTTGGAAATACTCCCCTAAAAGCAAGTGAATTTTTATACGAATTAGAAGGTAAATAGTAAAGCAATAATTTAAAATGATAATTAAACGGGCAATTTTATTGGCAGCAGGCTTAGGAACTAGATTGAGGCCTTTGACAAATTCAATGCCCAAATGCTTAGTTCCTATAAATAATAAGCCATTATTGCAAATTTGGTTAGAAAATTTATCTGCAGCTGGAACTTCTACTTTTCTTGTTAATACCCATTATTTATCAGATCAAGTTAATGTATTTATTAAAAATTCTGAATTCAGAAATCAGATTAATGTTGTAAATGAATCTAATTTATTAGGGACGGCTGGAACTTTAAAGCATAATCTTGATTTTTTTAACCAAGAGGATGGTTTATTAATACATGCAGATAATTTTTGCTTAGCTAACTTACCTTTATTTTACAAAGCTCATGAAAATAGACCAAAGGGTTGTGTTTTGACTATGATGACTTTTAGGACAGATAAGCCATCTGAATGTGGCATTGTTGAATTAGATAAAAATGGCGTAGTTATTGGCTTTCATGAAAAAGTGTTAAACCCACCGGGGAATTTAGCCAATGGAGCAGTTTATATTTTGTCTATTGAATTTTTAGACATGATGCATCGAGAATTTTCAGATGCCACGGATTTTAGCACCGAGATTCTAGGCCAATTGACTGGTAAAATATTTAGCTATGAAACGCAAGAAATATTTATGGACATAGGTACACCAGAAATGTATATAAGGGCCAATCAATTAGCCGTTTAGTTCAGAAACTACCTAATAAAAAATTTGATTTAATGGATTGTTTAATATTTTGCGGAGGATTTGGGACCAGAATGAATAATGGTGAACCAGGCCAATTGAAGCCTTTGATTAAAGTTGCGGGGAAGGAAATACTACGTCACATTATTTCAATTTATGAAAATTATGGGATTGGCGATTTTGTTTTATTAGGAGGGTATCGTATCCAAGATTTAATCGAGTTTGCATTAGAATATTCACATGAATCACTTCGTATTAGGGTTTTAGATACTGCCGAGGGGACGCCTACGGGTGGGAGATTGTTAATGGCAAAGAATGAATTAAAATCTGATACCTTTTTGCTTACCTATGGGGATAGCCTAACTAATTTTAATCTCGATAAATGTATTGCATTTAAAGAAAAGCATAAATCCGACCTAATCATTTCTACGTTCAATAAATTTATAGAATATGGAATTTTGGATATTGATCATGAAAATAGGTTATCTGGAATATTTGAAAAAACATTTGCAGTACCGATTAATGCAGGGTTTTATATTTTGGATAAACGTATATTTTCTTATATTGAGTCGATTGAGGAGTCTTTTGAAATTGATGTTCTTCCTAGGGTGATTGCTGATCGTGACATTGTGATTAGTACATTTAAAGTTGATTTTTGGCATCCTATGGATACGCCAAACGATCAGATAAAGTTAAATGCTATATTAGAATCAAACCCTGATATTATTTTTAATTAAAATCAAATTATATGAATTCTGAATTTTTTAAAGAGTATAATCAATTAATGAATCAAGCCTTATCTTCGATGAATGAGGATGATTTATTTGCATCGGCAGAGTTAATTAAATCGATTAAGTCAACTAAAAATAAGATTATTATTGTAGGGAATGGGGGTAGTGCTGCTATGGCAAGTCACGTCGCAGTAGATTTGACAAAGGCAGCTGGGGTTAGGGCAATAACGTTTAATGAATCCGATCTATTGACTTGTTTTGCCAATGATTATGGATATGAACATTGGGTTGAAAAAGCGTTGGAATTTTATTCAGATAAAGGTGATGTGGTAATTCTAATTAGTAGTAGCGGTACATCAGCCAATATTGTTAACGGGGCTCAATGGGCAAAAGATTTTGGTCTGAAAGTGATTACTCTTTCTGGCTTTAACCCTAATAATCCGCTACGAAATTTGGGGGATATTAATCTTTGGGTCAATAGTATGGGGTATAATATTGTTGAAATGACACATCATATTTGGTTAGTCGCAATCGTAGATTATTTAGTAGGTAAAATAGAATATAAAGCAAATTAGAATGAAAATACTTGTAACAGGTAATCAGGGTTATATAGGTAGTGTTTTGGTCCCTATGCTTCAGCAAAAGGGACATGAAGTCACAGGGTTTGATATTGGTTATTATAAAGATTGTTTGCTTTATGATGATCAGGTTATAGTGAAACAAATAAGTAAAGATATTAGAGATGTTTCCATGAGTGACTTGGAAAATATTGATGCTATTATTCACTTGGCAGCTTTATCGAATGATCCTTTGGGAGAACTTGTACCTGGACTTACAGAGGAAATCAACCTAGGAGGAACACTTTTGTTAGCTGAACTCGCCAAAAAAGTAGGAGTTAAAAGGTTTATCTATTCTTCCTCTCAAAGCATGTATGGTATTTCAACTTTCGAAGGTGAATTAGATGAATATGATAGTGAAAAAAATCCAATTACTTCCTATGCCATTACCAAATGGGACGCGGAACTTGCATTAAATAAATTGCAATCTGAGGATTTTATCGTGACATCTTTTCGACCATCAACGGTATTTGGAGCTAGTCCAAGGTTAAGATGTGATATTGTATTCAATAATTTAGTAGCATGTGCGTATACAACTGGGAAAATTGAAATAAAAAGTGATGGAACGCCTAATAGACCCGTTGTGCATGTAAAAGATGTATGCAATGCCTATATAGCAGGCTTAACCGCCCCTAAAGAATTAGTTGCAGGTAGGGCCTTTAATGTTGGGATACCCAATGGAAATTTTACAGTTAGGCAATTGGCTGAAGCGGCTCAAAGAGCTGTACCAGGAAGCGAACTTACTTTTACAGGCGAACACGGGAATGATGCACGTACTTACCGAGTAAGCTTTGATCGAATATTGACTGAATTAGAAGGTTACTATACGCCAGAATGGGATTTGGATAAAGGGGGAAAAGAATTGGTCGATTTGTTTAAAAAAGTAGATTTTAAAGAACAAGATTTCAGAGGTAAAAAAACTACAAGACTTGCTCAATTATCTTACTTGCAAGAATTTGGATATGTGAATAACAAAATGAGAATAGCACAAAATTAATTTAATTCGTTTTTTATGGAAATTTTTGACACAATTGATGCATGTAGGATTTGCAATTCTGAAAACATAAAAACTTTTATGGATTTGACGGATCAACCACCAGCAAATAGTTTACGGGCGGATCTATCTGAAGAACTGCCAAATGTTCCCTTACAATTAGTTCACTGTTCAAATTGTTCGACAGTTCAATTATCTGCAACAGTTGATCCAGAATATCTGTTCAGTCATTATGTTTGGGTTACAGGCACTTCTAAAACTGCCCATGAATACAGTAAATTCTTTTCTAAAAATGTCTTGCAACGTAGTGTAGTTGCTAAGCCATTTGTTGTAGAAATTGCCAGTAACGATGGGACTTTTCTAAAGGATTTTGCTTCTAAAGGTTGTCGTGTTTTGGGCGTTGATCCTGCAAAGAATATTGCTGAAATGGCTACTCAAGATGGGGTGCCTACCCTTGCTGAATTTTTTAATCTGGGAACTGCTAAATTAGTGCGTGAACAACATGGAAGCGCAGATATTATATTTGCTAGAAATGTAATACCTCATGTTAAGGAAGTACACTCCATTATCGACGGAATAGAAGATTTATTAAGTAATGATGGGCTTGGAGTCATTGAATTTCATTACTCGCAAATAATATTGGACGAACTTCACTATGATTCGGTTTACCATGAGCACCTATTTTTCTATTCTTTACAAAGCATGATTTATTTATTGAATCAATATGGCTTAAAGCCTTTTGATTTAACGCATAGTCCTATAAGTGGCGGTTCATTAGTTATTTATTTTTCAAAGAAGCAGCGAGAAAAATCCTTAGCGCTAAAGGACGCTTTGCAAAAAGAAAAAGACAATAAAACGAATGATATCGAAACATGGGAAAATTTTGCTTTGGCCTGTGAAAAACATGCGAAGGAATTGAAGCAGATTGCAGAAGAGCATAAAAATAATGGACCTGTAATTGCATATGGAGCATCAGCAAGAAGTTCTACTTTGTTAAATTTTGCAGGCCTAGATAACTCAGTTATTGAATGCGTTATCGACAAGAATCCGCTAAAGCACAATCGTTTTACTCCGGGCACTAACATACCCATTATCTCTTTTGAGGAAGGAAAGAAATTATTTGATACATGCGGATCTATCTTATTATTGGCCTGGAATTTTGAAAAAGAAATTATTGAAGAGTTAAGATTAAATGGATATACAGGACCTATTATTGTTCCTTTGCCGAATGTAATTAGCGTAAAATGATATTCATTAAACAAAAATTAGAGGGTGTTTATGTAATTGAAGCGCAATCTCATTCAGATGAAAGAGGCTTGTTCAGAAGGCATTTTTGTGAAAATGAATTTAAGTCACACGGAATAGATTTTTCAGTTAAGCAAGGAAATATTTCTGAAAATATAATGAAATACACGTTACGAGGTTTTCATTATCAAAAAGTTCCAAGTAAAGAGTCTAAAGTAATATCGTGTATTTCTGGGAGTATTTTTAATGTTTTAATTGATTTAAGACCCGAATCGTCAACTTTTATGCAATGGCAGGAATTTAATTTTACTGCTGATGGACGAGAATCATTATATATTCCTGTGGGATGTGCTAATGCATTTCTTACCATGGAGGATAATACTAGGATTCATTATTACATGAATGATTTTTTCACATCGGATTCGCTAGGGTTTAGGTACAATGATCCTGCTTTTGGTATCCATTGGCCAGTAATACCAAAATATATGTCGGATAAGGATCGTGATTACCCTGATTTAATTTTGGGCTCCTTATGAAATTTTTGGTAACAGGGGCTACGGGCTTTATAGGTAAATCACTTGTTAATCTTTTATTGGATCAAGGGCATTCAATATTAGCCATTTCAAGAACTGAAAATTTTGAATTACAACAGGATAAAATAACTTGGATTCAATCTGCACTTCAGCTTAATGTTAGTGCAATGGATAGAATCAGAGAATTTGAACCTGAAGTATTAATACATTTAGCCTGGGAAAAAATTCCTGATTTTTCATATGAAACTTCAGTTGAAAATTTAAATCATCAAATGGCATTTTTCCGAAATATTTTTAAAATAGATTCTTTGGAAAAAATTATAGTGACTGGTAGCTGCTGGGAGTATAATAAAAAAATAGGATTTTGTGTAGAGACTGAAAATGTTGTATCATATAATTACTTTACCTGGGCTAAAAATTCACTCAGAGATTTTTTGCAATTTGAATGTCTTCAAAATAACATAACACTTATATGGGCACGGGTATTTTATGTTTATGGGCCTGATCAAAGGAAAGAGTCTTTATTACCTACCGTTATTCAAAATATTCAGAATAATCTTGTGCCTACCATTAGAACACCATCTAATTCAAATGATTTTATTTATATAGATGATGTTACTGAAGGCTTGTTACATTTTGCTCAACAAAAAATCCCCTCTGGAATTTATAATTTGGGTTGGGGTAAATCAACTTCAATTATTGACATAATTGCTACTATTGAATCTATAATGCATCATTCCAATAAAATTACATCTACCCTTGTAGAAAATATGCCAATTAAGGATACTGATTTTTGGGCTGAAATGTCAAGAACAAGGGAAACACTAAATTGGGGGCCTCAGACATCGATAGAAATAGGGGTTATAAAAATGATTAATCATATGAATCTATCCTAAATCATGAGCCAAATAATGAAAAAAATCATTACCACTGCAACGCCTCAACGCATCAGCTTTGCAGGTGGTGGAACAGATATAAATTACTTTTATGAAAAACATGGTGGACTTGTTTTGAGTACTACCATCGATAAATTTATTTATGTCACTGTTAAAGTTCACAATAAGCTTTTTAAAGAAAAATACAGATTAAATTATTCTATTACAGAGCATGTAGACTCCCTTGATGATATCAAAAATGAGATTGCCCGTGAATGTATTAGATATTTAGGAATTGATGAGCCATTATATATTTCATCAACTTCTGATTTGCCAGCATTGTCTGGTTTAGCATCTTCTAGTTGTTTTGCAGTAGGGTTGTTAAATGCGTTGCATCAGCTAAAAGGAGACCATGTAAGCCTAGCTCAAATTGCAGAAGAGGCGTGTCATATAGAAATAAATGTACTTAAAAAGCCAATTGGGAAACAAGATCAATATGCAGCTGCATTTGGCGGTGTTAATCTATTTACTTTTAACCCTAATGGGAATGTTTTATTAACGCCTATAACGAATGCTAGTATATTTAAAATTTTTGAAAATTCCTTATTGTTTTATACAGATATTCAAAGATCAGCGGATGAAGTATTGAGTGATCAGAAAAACTCATTCGGGTCAAACGAGGACAAAATGCTAGAAATTAAAGACCTTGCCATTCAGTTTTATAATCTTGTTTGTGAACCTAAATTGAATTTGGATCAATTGGGTCGCTTACTACATCAGAATTGGGTATCAAAAAAAGGCCTTTCTGATAAAATTTCAAATAGTTTAATTGATACTTATTATAGTGCAGCAATGGAAAATGGTGCTTATGGAGGTAAAATCCTTGGTGCAGGAGGTGGCGGGTTTTTATTTTTACTTGCTGATAAAGAAAATCATCCTAAAATTATCGAATCTTTAAATCAACTTGAATTGGTCAACTTTAATTTTGAACCCATAGGTACAAGAACATTACTTAATTTTTAAAACAAAAAAACATGATTAAAAACTACAACACTGAAACTAATTCTAAAGTTATATTGAAAAATAATAACGAAGAATTTGAGGTTAATTTATACTCTCAAGAAGGCCTGGCTATGCTCAGTAATCTTTGGATTAAAGCTGCCGCCGAGTTTAAATTAATGTATGAACTAACTTGGATGGGCAGGCCCATTATTCAATTTGGCACAGACATGATTATGTTGCAAGAGTTAATTTGGAAAGTTAAGCCTGATATTTTTATAGAAACGGGAATTGCTCATGGAGGATCCTTAATCTACACGGCATCTTTATTTGAGCTAATGGAAAATGATGGTCAAGTAATTGGTATCGATGTGGAAATTCGCGCACACAATCGGGTTGCGATAGAGGCGCATTCTATGTTCAAAAGAATAAAAATGATCGAAGGGTCTTCCATTGCAGATTCTACGATTCTTGAGTTGGAGGCATTGCTTGACTCAGGTAAAACAACGATGGTGATGCTTGATAGTAATCATTCGAGAGATCATGTGTTAAATGAAATGCGGTTATATTCAAAATATATTAATGTAGGATCTTATCTAATCGTACAAGATGGTGCTCAGGAATGGGTTTCAGATATTCCAAGAGGAAAACCTGAGTGGAAAGAAGATAATCCTTTGGCAGCCATTGATTTGTTTCTAAAAGAAAATGATGATTTCGAAATAGATGAAACTTATACAAGGCTTGGAATTACACAATCTCCAAGTGGATATTTAAGAAGAATCAAATAGTAGTATTCCATTAATTTAGTATTAAATTTTTATGAAAAGAGTCTTAATAACGGGATCACAGGGCTACTTAGGCAGTGTCATTACTGAGTATCTTACCAATAATGGGATTGAATGTGTGGGATATGATACTGGTTTTTTTAAGAGTGGTCTTCTTTACTCTGCTTCATCTACGCAAACTATTGTTCGTGATGCAAGAGATATAGTAGAATCTGATCTTAAAAATATAGACGTTGTATTACATCTTGCTGGTATATCTAATGATCCGATGGGCAAATTGGATGCAAGTCGAATTTATGACCCTACTCGGGTTTATGCATTAGAAATTGCAAAAATATGTAAAAAAATGGGCGTACGTTTTATTTTTGCTTCCAGTTGTTCTATATATGGTTTGGGTAAAGATGAGTTACTTACAGAAGATTCTGAAGTTTATCCCCAAACTGGATATTCAATGAATAAACTTGAAGTGGAAGAGGATTTGCGCAGTATAAGTGATAAAGATTTCTCCCCAATTGCTTTGCGATTTGCAACTGTATTTGGCCATTCTCCTCGTATTCGTTTTGATGTAGTAATTAACATGTTAACAGGTATGGCTGTAGCGAATAAATTAATCGTCCTAAACTCAGATGGGCAAGCTTGGAGGCCAAATTTACACATTCAAGATGTCTGTAAGGCTGTAAAATGTGCCATTAATTTTGATTATAATGGAGGAGATCTCATGGTCTTAAATGTAGGATCCGAGGAAAATAACTTACGAATTATTGATATCGCTAAGATTATACAGAAGTCAATTGAGGGATGTGAATTAAAATTTCTTGCGGAAAATCCAGACTTGGACAAAGAAGGCCTCATTAAAGATAGAAAAATTAAGGAAGGGGGAGCAGATACTCGCACCTATAAAGTTTCATTCAAAAAAATCTCTTCTGAATTACCAGGTTTTGTAAAATGTGATTGGTCTGTAGAGAGGGGTATTTTGGACATGGCTAATAAATTACAAGAGTTAAATTTTAATGAAAAAACATTTAAACAAACTGAATTTTATAGACTTCAGCAGCTTGAATTTCTTTATGAAAATGGATTCATATCAGAAGATTTAAGGTGGTTAAAAACTCAACCATAAAATTAACGTATTAAATTTTTTTAATGGAAAACAATCAAATACCATATTTAAGTCCTTCTGAAATTTTAGAAGGTATCGCAAAAGCGAATTTATCTGAAAGACGTAGATTTCCTAAAATTTTGCATAACCCTGGTGATGAATTCAACAGGGTTATTAATTTTATGATGAACGATTCTTACATGCAACCACACTTACATCCCGGTGTTGAGAAGATCGAAAAAATTTATATTCTAGAAGGTAGTCTGGCTGTTTTTTTCTTTAATGATCATGGAGAAATCATAAATACGACTATTTTAAAAAAAGGAGGTATTGAAATGATTGCCGTACCCGCATTTATGTGGCATACCTATGTAATGCTTACCGAATATGCGGTAACATATGAAACTATGATGGGGAAATATGACCCCCAGACTTGGAAGAATTTTTTTTCTATTGCACCTGAGGAAAATGCATTGAACAGTCAGGAATATTTACAAAACTTACAAAAAGTTGCTAATACCTACAATCAGTCCATTATATGAATGAAGAAATTGTAAAAGATATAGTTCGTATTCGTTTGAGTCAAATGATGGTGAATGAAAAGTATAAGGAAGGTAAATTTAAAATTCCAATTCATTTGTCTTTTGGTCATGAAGCTATTGCAGTTGCTTTAAGTCATTCGTTGAAGTATGAAGATAAAGTATTGTTAACACATAGAAATATTGCTTACAACCTTGCTAGAGCTCCGAAATTGAAGCCAATTATGGACGAATATCTTTTATTAGATTCTGGCTTGTGTCAAGGTAGATTGGGGTCAATGAATTTAATAAATAGAGAACGAAATATTATATATTCCTCTAGTATATTGGCCAATAACTTTTCGGTGGCAGCTGGAGTCGCTATGGCAGAAAAGTTAAAAAGTGCACCAGCGGCAACTTTTGTACTCGGCGGTGACGGATCTATGGAGGAGGGAAGTTTTTATGAAAGTTTGGTCATGATGAAAAGCTTAGGCTTATCAGTAATAGTTATTATTGAGAATAATGAATGGTCTTTAGGGTCTCATATTACTGAAAGAAGAATACCCATTGATTTAAGGAAATTAGTATCATCTGTCGATATTGAATTTATTCAAATAGAAGGGAACGATGCTTTTAGTTACTTAAAAATCTTAACTGAAATTCGCCAAAAATCATTGAATGAAAATAAAATATATTGTGTTGAAGTTAAACTTAAAACGCTTGGTGATAGAAACGAATCCCCTAGTTCAGAGTACCCAAGTGGGAAATATATCAATTATCACGCTGGTCCTTCTTCTACGGTAAATCTTACAGGTGATATAAAGGATTTATTCCTAAGGTATGACATAGATGATCCAATCTATGTATTAAAAGAGCAAATTGGTGAGAATGCAGTTTTAAAAGTTGCGGAACAAATTTATAGTAATTTAAAAAGCGAGTTTAAATGAAATATACTGAATACATTAACTCTTTGATTAAAGAAAAAGTAAAACCAGTTGATAATTGCGTTTTGTTTGGTCAAAATATTAAAACTGGCTCCTGCTTAGGGGGACTTACTAGAAATATTAAATTATCTGAAAATAGCCGTATTGTAAATTCTACAAATGCCGAAAACAGTTTAGTAGGGTTTGGATTTGGACTAATGATGAATGGTGCTTCTTCTGTTTTTTTTATGAAGCAATTAGATTTTCTTTTACTGGGAATTGATCAGCTTGTTAATACTTATAATATAATAAGAAGTGTAAAAGATAATTACCCAATAGGTTCTTTTACCATAGTAGCAACAGTAGTGGATAGTGGGTATGATGGCCCTCAGTCTAGTTTTAATAATTTTTATGATCTATGTTCTATTGCAAGAATACAAGGATTTACCATAAATAATAAGTCAGATGCTGACTACATTTTTGAGAATGAATTTTTGCAACCTGGTTTTCGAATTATTGCATTAAGTCAGCGGTTAGGCAAACTAGAAATAAATGATTCTTTATCTCCGAGAAATATATTTTCAAATGGAAATATATTTCAATATAGCGATGGAATTGATGTGACAATTATTTCAATTAACTTTTCATTTGGTCAATCAAATGAACTTGTCAATTTTTTACTTGAAAATAAAATAGCTGCCACTCATTTTCACGTCAACAATATAATTAATACAAATTGGGAAGAAGTATTTTCTAATGTGGCTGTAACCAAGAAAATTATAATTATTGATGATAGTAAAAGTATTCAGACTTCCTCTGATTTATTACTTGCCAAGCTCTGTGGAATGGATATTCAGAAAAAAATCGTTATTAAGCATGAGCCATCTTCCGATTGGCTCTATCCAAGGTCAGATATCTTTGAAATTGACCAACATTATATATTAAATCAACTTATTTAATATATAATGTTAATACAAAATTCCTAAAAATATTATTAATTTCTTTTTAAAGAGTTATTAAACTTGTTCTAGTTAGGAACAATTTTCACCTAAGTCTCAAGATAATTAATTTAAATATCATTTATGTCGTTGTTAAAAATCAAAATAAGGATTTTGAAATTCTATGAAATAAGTTCTATTTTTTTTATAGATATATCATATTTTATTCCAACCATTATTTTAAAAGTTTTAAAAATTGAATTTGTAAATATTTATACCCAAGCAGTAGGGCATTTATTATTAGATTCCGATACACATATAAAGAAAAAGCAGTTAAAACTGATTCCCAATAATAAATCTGTTTTACTTGTAGATAGAAAGGATATATCCAATTTATATTTTATTAAATATCTAGAAATGTATTTTATTGTTTTTCAAAATCATTATTTAGTAAAGATTTTACAACCTTTTTTAGATTTGAAAAGGATTGGCGTTAGTGTTATAAATTACACCTCAGCTATAGATAAGACGGCTGAGATATTTAAAATTAACTCAATATGGTCAAATAAAGGGCTTAAGCCTCTTTTTCAACCAATTAAATCAGATATTATAAGAGGCAATCAAGCATTACAGGATTTGGGTGTTCCCGAAAATAGTTGGTTTGTTTGTTTGCATGTTCGTAGTTCGGGATTTTCAACAATGGAAAATATTCATAATTACCGGAATACTGATTTTGATACCTATATACCAGCAATTAAGTATATTATTTCAATGGGAGGGCTTTGTGTTAGAATGGGAGATTCTAGTATGCCGGCCGCTCCCCAAATTAGTGGATTGATAGATTATGCCCATTCCGAAATAAAGGCTGATTGGCTAGATTTATATATTAGCTCTAAATGCAAATTCTTTATAGGAACGGGCTCTGGAGCTTCAGCAATGGCATTTATTTTTGGTGTGCCAACAATTAGTTTAAATATCTGCCCATTTTCATCTGTACCTTTACTTGCTTCTGGAGATATTTCTATTCCTAAATTATACTTGAATAAAATTAATAATAATTTAATGGGATTTAAAGAAATTATGTCTTCTGATTGCTCAAATTTTAGGTACAATGATTTATTTGTGAATGAGCAAATTGAAGTTATTAATAATACTTCGGAAGAGATAAAAGATACTGTTATGGAAATGTATTTAAGATTATCAAACAACTGGATTACTTTACCAGAAGATGAAGAGTTACATGACTCATACTTGACTAATCTAAAAGAAAATCATTATGCTTTTAATTCTTCAGCGAGAGTTGGAATGGCGTTTTTAAAAAAATATAAGAATTTGTTAAATTCATAATAATATAATAGGGTAATTGAAATAATAGTACTAAATCTATAATATATTAATTAAATAATTATGATTTAGTAAAATAATGTATATTATTTTTTGATTATTTAATTTTTGTCGAAAAATAAATATTTGAGTAATCATTTTAAGGTTAAGCAAACAATATGGGATTGTTAAAGGAATTGACAATAATTATACCTGTTAGTAATAAAAAGACATTTCTTGTCAGAAATATGAATTTTTGGTCACAATATGAGGCTACTTTATTTGTGTTAGATGGTGGTAAATGTAAAATTGACGATAGTATAATCTCAAAGGTGGGAGACAATATTAGATATTATTATTTGCCAAATAGTTTAAATGATCAATTATTAACAATTGGGAAATTAATTACTACTAAATATGTAATTCTTTTAGATGAGGAAGATTTTTTTCTGCCTAGTGGTTTAGAAGCCTGTATTAACGAAATTGAAAATTCAGATATTGGATCATGTAGTGGTAGAAGTTTAGTATGTAGTAAAAAAAACAATTCAGTTAAGGCATATTTTCCAGAGTCACCAAATATATGTTTTGATGGGTACTATTTAACGGATGAATCTGCAATTAGTAGGCTAAAAACACATACTTATATGTATTCATATTTATGTTCTACCTTAAATTCTGTTATAAAAAAGGAATTTTTTTTAAATAACATTGATTCATTTAAATATGCGCCACCTTTAGTACAAAGATCTTCTCACTTTGCATTTGAAATGCTAAGTTCATTTCAAAGCAAATCCAAAGTTATAAATTCACTTACTTTGATTAAGTCAAATGATATGTCTAACATTTTTGAAGATTATGCGTTGCAAGAATCAATAAAAATACCATTGCAATATTGGTTAATCGATAATTTTTTTACTGAAGAGAGAAATAGTTTTATATTTAATTTGGTAAAAAATTTGAAGAAAATTAATCCTCATGCCAACTTAGTTTTATTAGAAAAAGAAGTTAAAATAGCATTATCACTTTATTGTCAAAGCGCGGTTAAATATTTGAATAAACCAGATATTAGTAGGTATATGTATTTATTGACCAAGTATAGTACAAAAATTCGTTACTTGAAATATTTATATCGTCCAAATATTGATAAATTTTTATTGAAAATAAAGTATTTGATAAATAAGAATTTATCTATGAAAACCAAAGAAATGCCAAGTATTGAATTAGGTAATGGGTCAGACTGTATAAAAGATTTATGTTTAAAGTATAATGTTAAATTAAATTTCGAAGAAATTAAACTTATAGAAAACTTAATTTTAGATTGATAAATAGATGAAAATTAAATTATTCAACTATTATAGTAATAAATTATTTTTAATGATTGTTGGTTGTATTTATTTTGTGCCTTCAATTATTTTAAATTTATTTAACATAAAATTTATTGATTTATATTTTGAAGCTATTGGCCATTTAATTTCCGATACAGATACTCACATTAAAAAACAGCAATTAAATTTAATTTCAAATTATAAATCTATTTTATTGATAAATTCAAAAAAAGTTGCAAATAAGTATTTACTTAAATATTTGAGAAAATATTTTATAATCATAGAGAATCCATTTTTAGTTTTTTTATTGAATCCATTTTTAAAATCTAGATTCGTTGGTTTGGATATTGAACACTATTCGAGTGCAATTAATAAAACTGCTGATATTTCTGAAGTTAATTCATTGTGGGGGGGGCAAAATTTAGGGCCATTATTTTTCCCTTTTGAATCAGATATAAAAAGAGGTGAGCTAGCATTGCAGGAGTTGGGTGTTTCTAAAAATAATTGGTTTGTATGTTTGCATGTACGCAGTTCAGGATTTTCAATAACTGAGAATGTTCATTCTTATAGGAATAGTGATTTTAATACCTATATTCCTGCGATTAAATATATAATTTCATTAGGAGGTCATTGTATTAGAATGGGCGATTCAAGTATGCCAATAGCCCCAAAGATTGAAGGATTAATTGATTATGCTCATTCAACTTTTAAGGCAGATTGGTTAGATTTATACATCAGTTCGCAATGTAAATTTTTTATTGGCACAGGATCAGGAGCAGCTTCAATGCCATTTATGTTTGGTGTTCCAATCCTTTCAGTTAATGTTGCTCCATTGTCGAATGTACCACAATTTGGTTCACGGGATGTAACAATTCCTAAACTTTATAAATATTTATCTGATAATGTTTTTATAGGTTTTAAATCTATTTTCTCTTCTGAAATGTCAAATTTCAGGTATAATGACCTTTTTGAAAAAAATGAAATTTTAGTCATTAATAATACACCGGATGAAATCAAAGATGCTGTCGAAGAAATGTATTTAAGGATATCAAATCAATGGGTCACCAAAAAAGAAGATGATAAATTGCAAGAGCGCTTTATTTCATTATTGAAAGAAGGGCACTATTCATTTAAAACTTCGGCTATAATTGGTACTTCATTTTTAAGAAAATATAAAGATTTAATTGATAGTTAAACAGTATTAAAAATTATATTTTTTAATCATAAATAATACCAAGTGAAAATATTTTTAATCGGCGCAAATGGATTTTTAGGCAGTAGAATTTACAGAGAATTAACAGGTTCTTACAACAGTATAGAAAAAGTTAAAATAAGGTCGATTGATGATGTAAATTCTTTTTTAGATTATTTAAGCTCTTTTGAATGTGAAATACAAATTATAAATGCTGGTTGGTGCGGTGTAAAAGCGCAAAATACCTCCAAAGAATTTGAAAACATTAATTATTCCATACAAACCAAATTACTTGAATCTTTATCGATTAAAACTGTTAAAAGGTATATTAATTTTGGCTCTTATAATGAATATGGCAATCTCAATGGACTTTTAACCGAAGATTTACATTTGCTGAATCCTATTAGTGAATATGCTAAAGTTAAATATAGTATTTGTAAATATGGGTTAATGACTAACCAGAGCCATAAATATTTACATTTGAGAATTTCTAATATCTATGGAGAGGGACAAATTAATACCTCATTGTATGGAACTTTAAAATCTTACTGCTTAAAACAAGAAAAAATTACTCTAGGAGCATGTGATGCATTTAGAGATATGTTAGATATAGAAGAGTTTGTCAAATCATTTAAATTGATTTTGAAATCAAATATAACCGGGATTTTGAATATCGGATCTGGTAATACTCAACAAAACAGAGAATTTGTTTTAGGGGTAGCAAACAATTTAAAAATACCATCAAGTGAAATTTATTTCGACGATAGTAGATATGAAATTAAACTTATGAGTGATAATTATCAATTATCAATTATGAAATTGAATAAACTAAAGTTAGATTTCAACTAAATAATTGCAAAAATACGTGATGGATTTAAGTGATTTAACAATTGTCATACCTTCTTATAACCGACAGGATTACGTAATAAGAAGTATTGAATATTGGTCTAATACTAATGCCGTTGTTCATATTTTTGATGGATCAAAAGATAAAATTCATAATGAAATAGTAGGTAAATATTCAAATGTTACTTATCATCATCTTCCAATTTCTTATGCTGAACGTTTAGGGTACTCAATAAATTTTGTTCGGACTAAATATGTAGTATTATTAGGTGATGATGAGTTTTTCATCCCAAGTTCCTTAATTAAATGCATGGATATTTTGGAACTAGGTGAGTTCAGTAGCATTATGGGTAAAACTATTACATTTGAATATCATAAGGGCAATATTTTTAGTAGGAATTGGGAAAGCCCTTTTTTGGCGGATTCTAATAATTATATAATTGAAGAAAATGATTCTTTTGATCGTATGAAGAACCATATGAATAATTACTTATGTAGTACAATTTATGCGGTTACAAAATCAGAAGTTTGGATTAAATGTATTGAATGTGCGAGCATAAAAACACCCTTTGCAGATACAATAGAATTTGGTTTTGAATTGACGAATGCATACTTGGGGAAATCTAAAATTATAAATACTTTAATGTGGTTGAGAAGTTATGAAAACGAGGAGATATATTCCACGCAACTTAAATCGGAAAATAATGTACCACCCCGTTTACATGAAATTTATTATGATTTAAATTATCGTAAAGATTTGAGTTCATTTTTTTCTCAAATGGCTAATAAATTAATTGGCGGTACTTTAGATATTTCAGAAAATGAAGTAGAAAAAATGCTGTATATTTCTTTGGGTGAGTATGTAGACAATTATTATATTTTAGCAGATTACAAAAAAGGCAGAAAAGATAGAATGCTAGATTTTTTTTATAGGATAGGTCTTAAACCTGCGATTGATTTTATTTTAAGGAATTTCAAATTTAATAAATTAAATTTATTGCAAAATGCGAGTCATAATGAAGAGAAAACGGGTTTAATTTATGATTTAAACGAGTTAAGCAAAATTCAAAATCTAATTTTAGAATTTCATAAAAATAAAATTAAGAGCTGATTGTAATTAGATAAAAGAATATTTGAAAACAATTATTAGAAACTTCTATTTTGGAATTCTTTGGCTTTTTAGTCGTAAGAAAAGTTCGGCAAAGCGATTATTAATGGTTTGCGATTTTAATGTTCAACCAATAAGTGTAGGGGACTTTATTAATTTTCAGGCGGCATCTACCTGTTTGATTGAGGAACATAATTTGTCCACCGTTGACTTTGTTTTGATTTTTGATCCAAAGGGAAAAAAGAATTCTCCGGTATTTGATCACATAAATGAGGGGAATTATTTTGGATATCTGAGCGTTATTATCGACATTTTAAAAATCAATCGAAATCTCGGATCTTTTTTTGTTTTTAATTCTCATGATCAATTTAATCAAATCTTTTATGATAAGATTTCGAATTATCTTGTGTGGCCCTCCTTTAGTAAATTTATAAATAAGGAGTACTTAAATTGGACTTTTTTCAATGAAGTTTTTTTAGATTACCATAAAAAATTCAATAAAATACCAACAATAAATTTCACTCAAGAGCTTTATGAGGATGCAATGAGTTTTTTCTCAAGTAATATGCTTGATGGTCAAATCCCCGTTACGATAAACCTTCGGAATAATCCTCATTATGGGCAGCATAGAAATTCAATCATTCATGCTTGGGCTCATTTATTCGAATATTGTCTGCTAAATAAATACCCAGTTAAATTTTTTGTTATATGTAGTTCAAGTGAAATAGACCCATCTTTAGTACATTTTAGTAACGTGACCTTTACTAAGTATCAAGGAACGAGAATTGATTTGGAGTTAGCATTGATCTATTTTTCTTCTTTTCATTTGGGTCCTCCTTCTGGTCCATGCCAAATTATATTTTTTAATGAAAAACCCGGAATACAATTAGGCTTTGATGCTAATCCAGCAGATTATAAAGGCTTAATAGATGAAGGGGATTATTTTCGATATAGTTTTTCAAACGAAAATCAAAAACAAAGTAAAATTCGTGAGACAAACGAGTCGATTATTTTTGAATTTGAACGAATGTTTAACGGTTTAAATTTTAAAGAAGAATTGAAAAAATATGCTGATAATCAGGGTATTAAATCTAAAAACTGGCTAAAATAATTTCTATGTTTAAAAATGCAACTTTATTAATTACTGGGGGAACTGGATCTTTTGGTAATGCGGTACTTAAAAAATTTCTTGAAACGGATATTAAAGAAATTCGAATATTTAGTCGGGATGAGAAGAAGCAAGATGAAATGCGTCACAGCTATAAAAATGAAAAAATCAAATTTTATTTAGGTGATGTGCGCGATTATAAAAGTATAGAAAGAGCTTGCGTAGGAGTTGATTATATTTTTCATGCTGCTGCACTTAAGCAGGTACCAACTTGTGAGTTTTTCCCAATGGAAGCTACTTTAACTAATGTCTTAGGAACTCAAAATGTAATAGATGCTGCCATCTATACACAGGTAAAAAAAGTTATTTGTTTAAGTACAGATAAGGCTGCTTACCCAATTAATGCCATGGGGATTACTAAGGCCTTAATGGAAAAAGTGGCCATTGCCGCTTCAAGAAATATTGCAGGAAATAAGACTATCATATGCTTAACTAGATATGGAAATGTCATAGCTTCGCGCGGATCTGTTATACCTCTTTTTTTAAAACAAATAAAAGAGGGTGGAACGCTAACCGTAACGGACCCCACCATGACTCGATTTTTAATGTCATTGGAGGATGCTGTAGAGTTAGTATTATTTGCATTTAATTACGGGAATCAAGGGGATTTATTTGTTTATAAAGCACCTTCATGCACAATCAATGATTTAGCTCATGCTGTGAAAGAAATTTGTCATGCGGAAAACCCTATTAGTATCATAGGTACGAGACATGGCGAAAAACTCTATGAGACACTTTGCACCCGTGAAGAGATGGTAAAGGCTATAGATGAAGGTAAGTTTTTTAGAATACAAGCCGATAATAGAAATTTAAATTATAATCAATTTTTTATAGAAGGCAAAACAGGTATTTCAACTATCGAAGATTATCATTCTCATAATGCCGATGTATTAAATAAAGACCAAATTAAAGATATTTTAACTGGCCTTGGTATAGGTTTAGATACTTCTAATGTATAATTAACTTTCGAATAATAATTTTAGAATGTTTCATAATCAACCTACATCTGTTTTAAAATTAGGCTTAATCAGTTCAGATTCTGAACTGATTAAATTTTTTGAATATGAATCTAAGAAGTATCATGAAAAGATAGAATTAGAATTTATTGATCAAGAGAAATCAAATCAGATCGTTCATGTAGATAATTTGATTGTACTATCTGAAGATTTAAATGAGGTAAAAAAAATCCAAAATCGCATCGAATATGTAATCAAAAATGAAGCTTTAGGAGTTTTAAAACAGGTCTTTTTTTTTGTAAAAGGCAACGATTATTATAAGCTTTTAATTTTTAAGATTGGTGATGCTAAAAATAATTTTCAAGTTGGTGAAACTATTACATGTCCATTGATTTTTGGCCCATTTTTAGACTCAAATAATATTATTGCAGTTTATAGTCATCAAATTTTACAAAATAAATCAGAAAGTTTACTTGAAGATAGGGAGAGTGAGATAGAATTGATTTATATAGGTGATTTTATTAATAGATTTTATGGGGAGTTATTAGTACAGGAGTTTCATGTGGAAAATTTATTTCAGGATAAAGTCAAAGTAGTCTTAGCCGAACTAGTTAAGAAGTTAAACTCTTTTGATGTAACATATATTAAGGATAGAATTATTCCAAAATTTAAGTCTCAATTTGATCTAAATTTATTTAATACTTTCAGGCATTTTGAAGTCATTGGGAGTATTTTCCCTTGGCCTTTAATTAATCATGAAGACGAAAGGGGGACTTTTGTAGAAACTATAAAGTTAGAATCTGGTGGACAAGTTTCATTTTCTGTGACAAAGCCAGGTATAACCCGAGGGAATCATTTTCATACCCGAAAAATTGAACGTTTCGCCGTTATTAAAGGTGAAGCAAGAATTCAATTGAGGCAAGTAGGAAGAAAAGAAGTTTTAAACTTTGAATTGTCTGGCAATGCCCCTTCTTTTGTAGATATGCCTATTTATTTTACACATAATATAAAGAATATAGGAGAGGAAGATCTCTATACAATCTTTTGGATTAATGAATTTTATGATTCTAATGATCCAGATACTTTTTTTGAAACTGTTTAAATTTAAAATAATCAAGAATGAAAGTTATTACTTTAATTGGGACCCGGCCAGAAATAATAAAATTGTCAAGGGTAATGTACAAGTTAGATTTAATTACAGATCATATTATTGTACATACAGGCCAAAATTATGATTATGAATTAAATAAAATATTTTTTGATGATTTAGGCATTCGAAAGCCAGATTACTTTTTGGAGGCGGCTTCAGGGGGTGCTGTGGAAACTATTGCAAATGTATTGCTTAAGGTAGATGAGGTTTTTGAAAAAGAAAAGCCAGACGCATTATTATTGCTAGGAGATACGAATAGTGGCCTAGGGGTTATTTCTGCTAAAAAACGTAAAATTCCTATATTCCATATGGAAGCGGGAAATAGATGTTTTG
>SXGQ01015826.1_pt1 | contig 74387 bp, 94 predicted proteins | sample 3178371 | NCBI WGS metagenome assembly SXGQ01 (sample SAMN11356859, study PRJNA531348) | freshwater metagenome | isolation source: freshwater sample F1-20 | place: China: Fuxian Lake, Yuxi | collected 2017-12-25 | reverse complement strand
ATTAAAACTGATCCTTTTCTGTACTATATGCCATTGCTGCTGTTGATTTCGCACCCACTGCTTCACTGATCAAATCAAAATAACCAACGCCTACTTCACGCTGATGCTTTACTGTAGTAAATCCACGATCCTGTGCTTCAAATTCACGCTCTTGCATTTCGCTATATCCTGCCATGCCTCTTGAGCGGTATGCTTCTGCTAATTCAAAAGTAGCTAGATTATTACAATGAAAACCGGCGAGTGTGATAAACTGAAACCGATATCCTAGTTTACCTAATTCTTGTTGAAAAGTCAAACATTCTTCTTCACTCAAGAATTTCCGCCAATTGAAACTAGGAGAACAATTATAAGCTAACATTTGATTGGGGTACAATTCATGTATTGCATTGGCAAACTTTCGGGCTTGATCAAGGTCTGGTGTAGATGTTTCAAACCAAAGTAGGTCAGCATAAGGGGCGTAAGCCAAGCCACGAGCAATGCAAGCATCCAGGCCATTTTTAAATTTGTAGAATCCTTCTTCAGTGCGTTCATTGACTATAAACTCCTTGTCCAATGGATCGTGGTCTGATGTAATTAATGTTGCTGCTTCTGCGTCTGTTCTTGCCATAATAACGGTATCTACACCTGCTACATCTGCTGCTAATCTCGCTGCATTAAGTGTGCGAATCATTTGGCTTGTTGGTACTAAAACTTTGCCGCCTAGGTGACCACATTTCTTTTCACTTGCTAATTGGTCTTCAAAATGCACACCAGCTGCACCTGCTTCAATCATGTGTGACATCAATTCATATGTGTTTAATGCACCGCCAAAGCCGGCTTCGGCATCTGCTACGATTGGTAAAAAATAATCTATATCTGTTCGACCTTCTGCACAATCAATCTGATCTGCACGACGGAAAGCATTATTAATGCCCTTTACGACCTTTGGCACACTGTCAACGGGATACAAACTTTGATCAGGATAGGTTGTATTGGCAGTATTATTAGCCGCTGCTACTTGCCAACCACTCAGGTAAATTGCCTTCAAACCTGCCTTGGCATGTTGTACAGCCTGTTGGCCGTTATAGGCGCCTAAAGTGTTGATGTATGGTTCATTTTCCAACAGTGTGCGTAACTTTCCAGCTCCAAGTCTTGCCAAAGTATGATCTATTCTAATAGATCCCTGTAGTTTTCTTACAGTATCAAAACTATAATTTCTTTTTTTCATAATGTTCCTAGATTACACAGCTATCACAATTTTCTTGATCAATTGTTTGTTCTTCTTCGGCAAATTTTGCTTCAACTAATTTGTCTACATTGATTTCGCCTTGGCCGTCAAATGTATTAAAATAATACAGTTGTTTTAATCCATATTTGTAGCACATTATTAGATGTTGTAACATCTCCGACATAGGAATTTTTTCATCGTCGTAATATTGTGGATTGTAGGAAGTATTTACACTAATACCTTGGTCAATATATTTTTGTAGTACTGCACATAACTTTAAATAGCCAACAGGACTGTGTTGGTTCCAAAGTAATTCGTAACGATTTTTTAGTCTACGATATTCCGGCACTACTTGGCGTAGTGCGCCGTGTTTACTTTGCTTTACTGACACGTACGAACGTGGTGGTTCAATTCCGTTAGTGGCATTAGAAATTTGTGCAGAAGTTTCTGCCGGCATCAATGCCATAAGTGTAGCATTACGCTGCCCCGTGCGTTGAATTTGTTCTCTCAATGTCTGCCATGGCATCCGTTCCTGATACGGAACAAGTTCGTCTACATCCTGTTTACGTGTGTCAATGGGTAAAACTCCTCGAGCACTTTTTAAATCCTGCCAACGAGTACAGGCGCCTAGGTCTTCTGCGAGATCTGCAGAAGCCTTGATCAAATAGTAAGACCAAGCTTCTGCATACTCGTCAACTAAAGTCAAAGCCCGTGGATCACTGTAACTAACATCATGTCTAGCTAAGAAGTAGGCAAAATTAATAATGCCTATACCTAATGGACGAAATTCTTCTGTAGCTAATTGTGCTGCGCGGATTGGATAGTTTTGATATGAAAGTAACGCATCCAATCCTCTCACCGCCAACCGACACATCTTCTCGAAGTCATGTGGGCTTTTTACATTGCCCCAATTGATCGCTGATAGAGTACACAGGGCGATCCTACCATCCTCGTCGTTGACATCTCGTAACGGCACAGTTGGCAAATCTATTTCTGCACAAAGATTACTCATTTTAATTGGTGCTACTCGTTCATCAAATGGCGAATGCGTGTTTGCATGATCAACATTTTGAAGATAGATACGACCAGTATCTTTGCGTTCCTGCATGAATCTACTAAACAAATCACTAGCTTTGAAAGTTCGCTTTCTTAGCTTGGTATTACGCTCTGCTCGCTCATAAAGCTCTTTGAATCGGTCTTGATCATTGAAAAAGGCAGAGTACAGCTCAGGTACATCATTTGGACTAAAGCAGGTGATATCACCACCCGTAATTAGTCTTTCATACATCAACTTGTTAAATTGCACGCCATAATCCATATGACGCACACGATTGTCTTCAGTTCCTTTATTATTCTTTAATACAATTAGATCCTCAATCTCGTAGTGCCAGATTGGGTAGTACAATGTAGCGGCGCCATTACGGACACCCCCTTGCGAACAACTCCGCGTTGCACTTTGGAACAACTTGTAAAAAGGTATAACCCCGGTGTGGTAAGCATCTCCGTTTCGTATTGGGGAGCCAAGTGCTCGTATTCTACCTGCACCAATACCAATTCCGGCTTTTTGACTGACATACTTAACAATGCTGCTAGTAGTGGCATTGATACTATCCAAGCTATCATCAGTTTCAATGAGGACGCAGGAACTGAATTGCTTTTGTGGAGTTCGTACACCAGCCATAACAGGAGTAGGCAAACTAATATCGTGTAGGCTAATAGCATCATAATAATCCTTGACCCATTGTAATCTTGTTTCCGGTGGATAATTTTGAAACAGTGTGGCGGCTATCAATATGTAGGCAACTTGTGGAGTTTCAAAAATTTCGTTAGATACTCTGTTTTGTACGAGGTATTTTCCACGCCACTGCTCCATTGCTACGTATGTAAAATGTTCATCGCGATCATGATGTAGAAATGAATTCAGCTTGGTCCATTCTTCATCGCTGTAGGCTGTTAGTAAATTTGCGTCATAAAATTTACTTGCTACATTTTTACGTACAAGGTCAACAAGCGGCCATGGCACATAATCTCCATATACTTGTTTTCTCAGGTGATAATTAATCAGTCGACCGGCAACATATTGATAATTTGGTGTTTCTTCACTAATTAAATCAGCAGCGGACTTAATTAGTGTTTCTTGTATATCAGAGGTTTTTATTCCGTTGTAAAATTGTATGTGACTTTTTATTTCTACTTCACTTGCACTTACACCTGTTATTCCTTCTGTGGCCCACATAACCACTTTATGCATTTTTTCTATGTTTAATGTTTCTTTTTGACCATCTCTTTTTGTTACTTGAATCTGCGTCATTGCGTTCCTCAATATTCTTGTAATTTTAAATCGCTAGCCAGGTAGCGATATTTTAATGTTAATTCAGTATGAATGTGTTGTTTATTTACAATCTCGCCCTCAATCAAATTCAGTATATATTTCCCTTGTTGCAGCGAAACTAAATTGTATAATTGACGTGTTTTTGTGTGTTTGTAACCTTGAATTTCTGGATCTATAAATTTGCCGTGCGTTGAGAAGTGTAAAGTATATACAATTCCTAAACATTTAGCAAGATCACAATAACAATTTTCTTCAATTAGTTGCCATGGGTCTGGCCAAGATTCGTTGTCGTCGTAGTTTAGATAATAGGGAACAAAAGGGCAACGTTGCCAGAAGGCAACAGTTCGAAAAATAGCCTCATCTAGTGAAACATTACCGATTTCAAATCTAAATGATTTCCAAAGAGATAACCTCTCTTTGGTATTTAATTTAAACATTAAATAAATCGTTTAAAATTATATTTAAATAAAGCATCGCCGCTAGATACAGATGCAATAATGTGAGTGCTGTTTGAAGTCAAATTTGCATAAACACTTACATCAGTTTCCACATACTCGTCTTCTAATGCAGTCTGTGAAGCATTATAATTTGCTATTCTAATTGTTCCGGATCTTACCCCTGCTGCATTTGAAACTACATAATCAACTATTGTTCCTGCATTAGATAATATGTTAATTAACTGAGGGGTAGTTGATAGATTAATCGTTGACGACTTAGAAATATGTAAATTACCTAAATGCAAACTTCCTAGTGTAAAATCATTGTTAAAACTTCTATCACCAAAGCTGTAGATGTTGTCAGATCTTGGAGATATCGTGTTTGTTACGTTCCCGTAGTAGTTTCCAATTGAAACAAGATGCAAAGCACTGCCACTGTTAATGGCAATATTTGATAAATTATCAAATATGCAATCCTGTACAGTCACATCTGATACCTCATTGCCTATTATAGAGATAGCGTTACCACCTTTAAGAAATTTACTGTTAGAAATAGTAATACTTCTAGTAGGGTTAACCTGTGAGTCAATGGTAATTAAATTTGGATAAAACCCTACAGCAGCATTTGCAAAGAAAGTGCAATTTTTTATAACTAAGTTGCTTGAACTATTAATTTGCAATAACGAACGTGTAATAGAAGTGTTTGTGTTAAAAAATTGAATTCCGTCAATTTGAATATCCATTGGTAGCAATGCACTGCCACTTCCTAAACTGGATCCATTTTGAAATTTACTGTCAACAGTGTTTGCTAAAAATTTATTCCCTTGTGTTTGAACAATAATAGTACTCGAGCTGCCGTCGCCCACAAGTGTAGCATATGGCGGAATAGTAAGCGCATCATTTATTATATATGTACCACCAGGAAAATAAATTTTTCTACGAGCTAGAGGTTCAACTTCACTATAACCTGTTTTGTAAATTTGAGATAACGCACGATTAATAGCGGCGGTGTCGTCGGTGCTTCCATCACCAGTGGCTCCAAAATCTCTAATACTTACAAAATCATCTAATTTATCAAAATAACTTCTTGTTATTGGCGTTAAAGCACTAGGGCCGGTTTGTGCCGCATATCCTGCTACATTACCGTAAAAAGAATAAGAATTAAGTATTGCATATATGTTGTTTAAATCACTGTATTCGGTTAAAATCTCTGTAACACCTACTGTGGGTGCACCTTCCTCAAGAGTACCATTACCTATGTATAATCTACGTTGATCAATGCTCCATCCTAGTTCGGCCGAGGCCAATTGGGGAAGATCTTGCTGTAAACCTCTACGATGCTGAATTCTGCTTATTTGTGTTATGGCCATCGACAAAAACCTCTAAATATTCAATATTTAGCTAGTTTTAACTTTCCAGTTAAGCTTGAGATAATGGCTGCGTTCTAGATCTTGTCCAACAGCGTTTGGTCCAGAAAAACCACACATGTTACATACTTTTTCGGGAGTATCTTGTAAATTAAACCAATTTATTATGTCAGAATCTGATGATAAATGTTGCAGCTTGCTGTAGTCTTTGATGTAAGGTTGCCATTGTGCTTTTTCTGTCAGCTCAAAAGTCTGTAAAGTATGTTCTAATACCCCTATAGGCGGGCACTTATATATATTACCCTTATAAAGAGTGACAAAATATCTAGCTTGACAATGCTTATGATTTTCCGTGTAGTGTACATCATTGTAATCGTAAACAGGCAACATGGTTTCTCCATAACCTTTATAGTGAGTACACCAGGCTAATTTGTGCATTTCGCAAATTACATAATTCAAGTTACTGGCTCTGCCTGGACTACATTCTAGGTTATACCAAAACTTTTCCCATGTATCGTCCCATAACACCCACTGAGATTTTTCCCAGCCCGGGCACGATTTTCTATATTCAAATATTTTATCTTTAAGAATTTCTGATTTTTCTTTAACAATCGACCTGTAAGGTTCGGCACCAGTCTGAATACTAATAACAACACTCAAATCAACTTCTGTATTGAAAAGTTCTTCGATGTTGTCTATAAGCTTATCTAGATAATACCCATTGGTGTTGACTTTGATTTGAGGACGTGGTCCCCAAATTCTTCTAATTTGTTTGGCCCAGTTTACAAAATCAGGATGCAGTAAAGGTTCACCACCAAAAATTGTGATGGAATTGGGATCTAATTTTTTTCCCCAAAATTCCAACCAATCAATGCTTTCATCTAAATTAACCAGTCCTTTTATTTTTTTATGATTTGAATGTGTCAAACAACCAAAACAATCAAGATTACACGATCTAATTATTGGTATATCTAGGTGTTTAAAATTAATTCTTTCCATTAATTGCTCAAATAATAAAGTTCAACTCTACGCATCCATTGATCGCTCCAGTACTGAAAATCTTTAGGTTTTAATATAAACTCTTGATATTGAGGGGTTGAATTTTCATCAGTGGGTTTAGCGCACATAAGAATGACACCTGTGTTAATATTTGTTCCGTGTGTGTCATTGTGTGCTGCCGCATATGCCGCGAGCTGTAAAAAATAATCTCCAATCCATTCTTTTTTCTTAGGCTTGTTCGTTTGCTTAAAATCCATAATAGCCGGCTGTCCCTTCCATACCCCGACACAATCAGTAGTACCTGCATATAGCCCAGAATAATATAAAGGCACCTCGCAACCCCAATATTCATCAACATTTCCCAATCCTTCTAATATAACTTGTGCTGCCATAAACCAGCTTGGTTGTGCGAATGGATTTGCGGGCAGTTCTCCCAACTCGTCGTTTTTAATAAAGCGTTCAAGATAGGTATGCATCCTAGTCCCACGGTTGGCTGCTTCTGTTGTTATCTGTTGAGCACGTTCTACACCTACGCGATTCTTCCACTCTTGTAATTTTTGTTTTGCTTCTTCGGGTTTAGTTCGATCAAGAATAGTAGTTACACTGGGAACTCGCGATCCGTCGGGGAGAGCGTAATGGCGTTTGCCCTCTACACTTTCTCTAGCTAGAGGGGTATAATTAAACTTCGTAATTACCATTTAATTGAATGAAAATCTATTTTTTGTAGTTTATTTACGGCCTTGACTTTCTGAACGAACAAATCTTTGTCGGCCAAAGTTAATATATCGTAAAAGTTTTTGTTGTATTTTTCAAAACTTACTCCAGTGCGTATATCAAATTCTGCGGTGTGCTTTAAAAATTGATTCCAAAGTTTATAATCTTCTTTCCATGAATCAAGTTCAAAAATTGCCGAAGTTAAAAAGTTATGCAAATGTTTCATACTTTCGTTATAATCAGTTAAAATGGGATGTGTTAAAATTTTATATAATTGTATTTTTAAAATATCTCTGTATTTGATAGGCAGTGCCTGAAAATCCAAATATCTAGTTCTATAAAGCAGGTTAGTATTCAAAAAGAGTAAGTTAACATTTTTTTCTTTTAACCATGTGTACCAAAAATCTAAGTAATCTTTTATGTAGAATATGTTATTTAAACTGAAGACCGGGCTTAAAATATAATTGAAAGGTGTTTGAGACTTAGAATTGTTTTTGTAATCCACAATTTCGTTAAGGTTGTTTAGTGTTTTCTCAAATTTGGCTGGCCATCTTACATAGTGATAGTTTTCGTTTACACTATCAAAACTAAAAAGAAAATCAACACCTTTAAACTTGTCAAAGTTTTCTAAAAGTTTTATATTAATTGGGATATTGATTGATGTTGTAATTCTAATCAAAGTTTTTTCATTTAATTTGTTATCTAGTAACCAGTTAACTATTTTTCTATTACCTTTATGTAGTAGTGGCTCGCCGCCCATAAAATGTATGTAAAAATGTTGACTGGAATCTATTTTAGCTAAAACAGTGTTTGTGATCACTTCCCAAAATTTCTCTATATCAGTTACATCAACATTTAAATGATCAAGATTATCTACATTTGTTATTTTTGCAAACGTAGAGCTTGAATATGGTTCACAGCTTCTACAGGCTAGATTACAGATATTACTTACTAGTATTCTTAATTCAAAAGTTTTTATTTCTCTAGAATTTTTAAAATTTTCCAGTTCAGCAAGATCTTTGGCTAGAATGTCTCTAATTCTTTCAGAAACACCACCAGTTTTTTCTTCGTGCGTACATTTTAAACAATCTACTGGTAAGTTACCACCATTCATGGTGGCTTTTAATTTGTTAAATGGATCAATAGCTAAGTTTTGCTGGGTGAGAGGAAATTCTAAATTACAACAACAACTTATTCTGATTTTGTCATTATCCTTAGCCGCAGAGGGCAAACGTATGTCAATAGTGTTATATGGAAAAAAACAGAGGGAAGGATTATCCTTAGCCCATTGTAATCGTTGGTCAAGTTCTTGGTTCAAGGTTTTGGTTTTATATCCTAAATGATTCGCCACAGCCACAACGATCACGTTCATTTGGATTTATAAATTCAAATCCTTCATTTAAACCATGTCGTTGGTAATCCATCGTTAAACCATTTAGATAGGGCAAATGCGTACGATCTACATATATCTTCACATCATTTGATTCAAAACATACCAACGATGGATCATCAGTGTCTATGTATTCTAACATATATGCTAGCCCCGAGCAACCGGTAGTTCTTACACCCACACGTACACCAATGCCGTTACCACGTTTGGTTAACATTTGTTTCATTTTTCTAGCCGCAATTTCCGTTGTAGTCAACATTCTACTCTCCGATATTACAATTCATTAACTCGTTTTTGATCATCCCACCAACGTAATTAAGTTGCTTGATAAATGACACTGGTAAGATAGTTTTAATATCACTCAGTGAAAGATTTCTTTCTTCAAAACTAGTATTATGATTATATCCACCTACATTTCTAACACAAGATACACACCTAGCATTACAGAAACTGCTTGGCTCAAGTTGAATTGACCATATCTCATCAAGTTTGTACATTTTGAGATGCTTTACTACGATAGTCGTCTATTGCTGCTTTAATTGCATCTTCTGCCAATATGGAACAGTGAATTTTAACAGGAGGTAACGCGAGTTCTTCCGCAATGTCCGAATTCTTAATTGAATCCGCCTCATCAAGACTCTTTCCTTTAAGCCAAGTAGTGACCAGCGACGACGATGCGATCGCCGAACCGCAGCCATATGTCTTAAATTTTGCATCGGTAATAATATCCCCTTCGACTTTGATTTGTAACTGTAGAACATCACCACAGGCCGGCGCACCCACTAACCCAGTGCCCACCGAGGGATCATTTTTATCCATTTTACCAACATTTCTTGGATTCTCATAATGATCCAAGACTTGACCTGAATAAGCCATATTGCACTCTCCTTGGAATTATTTTACTTTGTTTAAGATCTTTTAGCAAGAGCCGATTTGGCCATTGAATTTACGGTACGTTCTGGATCTGTTCTTGGTGCCTGAATATCGCTCAAAGCTGCAACTTCGGAATCATCAGCGAAAGGATTTAGATAAACATATTTTACACCGTTGTTGTCATCCTTGATGTCCTTAATCAAACTTTTAAGTTCTTGATTGGTTTTAAAAGCGTTAAGTAAGTTTTCCAATGTAAATGCCTGTTCACCTGTTGTTTGAACAAGATTAATTAAACTGTCTGCTCTTATTTTTGGTTGAACATGAGTATCATGGGCACGATTGCGTAGAAACTCTAATGTAGTAATTAAATTGGCATCTCCACGTGTATCTGCCTCATCTTCGAGCATATCGTCTACTATATCTTCAACGATTATCTCTTTAATGTACATTATCTTTTCTCTCTACCAATTTCGTTTGGACCAGCAGCAGGGGCTGTGGCAGCAAACTCATCTGTATCTGGCATCATGTCTACACCAGCCGCCGGGGCTACGGGTGGCATACCGGCAGGACTCATTCCCATTGGTTGTGCTACCTGTTCTCCTGCCAATGCACGAGCAGCTTGGTCTGCTTGCTCTCTTGCTGAGCCTAATTGATCTACCATGTTGGCAAGTAAAACACCTACGCTGTTTTTAAATTGGTCCGCTTGCTCCATACCAATTTGATCACGAATAGTATCAATAAGTGCCGGCATTTGTTCATTCTGCATTTTACTAACATCTTCAAGCATATCCTGAATACTGTCAACCATATCCTTAGCAGCAAGAATTGCCTGACTCTTACCCATTTCGCTTTCCATGATAAGCTGTTGCTTGTTTTCTACCATCCAACGATGCAACCCTTCACGTACCATTAATAATTCCATGTACTTTGGATTTTTTTCTGCTGCGTGAACACCGTGGCTTTTTTTAACTTGATTTAAACTTTCAGTTAACCCACTGGCTAAGGTATAAGCTTTAGGAAAGTTTAGATTATTATAATCAATACTAATTCCAAAGCGACTTTCCATCACTTTATTAATTTTTTTAGCAGATGGCTTAGTGCCCATTTCAGTTAATCTCATAATGTTTGGTTCCCAAATTTAGTGTATTTAGCCAATTTTAAAGTTTTTTTCAAAATATCATTATGTGCTTTATATTGATAGCTAGCATCCAGATATCTATTCAAATAAAGCTCTGTTTTGAACTTATCTTTTGATGTAGAAAGATGATATCTATATTGTGCTAAATCATTTTCTAATCTTCCTATTTTGCTGTCTATATCCAATAATTCTTTGGCAGCAATAAAACTGTTGGTGGTTTCACACAAACAGAACAATATAGCATTGGTTTTACTTAAAAAATTGTGAATGTAAAACCCATCATTATTTTGTACGGACCAGCACCTTTTTGAGGTTCCAGTAATGTTATATTTGCCAACATTGAACCCGTAGTCTCCAATTTGGATTACTACGGGTTGATTTATAAATTTTTTAAGTTCCTTTTTGGTCCAATCAATGACGTAATTGGCAGCTTGATTAACTGCCTTTTGTTCTATCTTACTGAATTTTTTTCTTGAATGTGATTTTGCCTTCATGTTTATATCTAGATAGAATGTTTTTATTTACTAAATTATTTGCTAGGACCCGTTCACGTTCAGTGAGTTCTTGTTTTTTAATTTGCTCACTAATATTAAATTTGCCTAATAAGTCCGATTCTTCATTAGTTACCAATACTGCAATTTTATTTAACAGTTCAACTATTTTCATTTTTATTTCATTATAAAGTGAACAATTGTCGTAATTAAGCCCGTAAGTAATGCTACCCCAAATGCTGTACCAATGGTTATGATTGTGCCTTGTGTTTTTTCTGTGACAGAGCTGTCCTTGTTATGGGAAACTGTCTGATTGGCTAAGAGAGTGCTACGTATAACAATCATGTGTTCCTCAAGTTTATCCATGCGTTCTTCTACACTGTCTAGTTTCTGTTCCAACGCACGGTACCTTTCAGCGCATAAATCCACGTGCGCTCCAAGGTCTGTTCTTTCGCTAATGGCCATTTTATTATTATTCTTTCGTAAAAAACAAAGGGTTCTGTGTTAATACCTAAATGTGCCATGAGTTTGAGCCTAGTGTGAGTCAGTGAATACAGTTTATTTATAAAGTCATTCGCCCAGCCATAAAACATATGTTTTTAATTGCGCCGTAAGGGTAAAAAATGGGAAGAATAAATCGTGCAGTTTCTTGTAGTCCGCAAACAATTGGTACTTGTGAAAAGTCTCTATCAAGATGGCCCACTGGGTCATTATTGTACAAAAATACGTCAGGTGCTTCAATACCAAAGGAAAATATCCACACCAATTGTTTTGTGTTAAAAAATATATCACCAAAAATAGAGTCTGTGTCTATCTTTAATTCTTTCCTGTACGGCCCGTCAATGAATTGGGGTTGAGCCTTCAAGCCTATACATTGTAATACTGTTTCCCAATTTCTTTGTTGGTTACGCTCAAGCTCTTTCTCTGCTGTGTGTCTAATAACACCAGTGGCAGTGATATCAACCAATGTGGCACAAGTGTAAAAATACATATTGATATTTATAGTCATAAAAAAGCAGACCGAAGTCTGCTTTTTTTTATTATCTCAATGGATATTAAGAAACTACAAAACTAGTACCAGCTGTTACTGTTGCACTGCCTAAGTCTACTGAACCTTTTTTAGTGCCTACTGCCTGTAGTGCTGTTTGTAGAGCACTTGCTGCAGGTGCATTTACACCATCGCAGATAATGCTGATAATACCACTAGTGGCATGAGCAAAATATGCTAGTACAGGCGGAAATGCCTGAATAATTGCTTCATACGCTTCATTTGCTGCATCATCTTCGGCTGACAAGTTAACTCCAGCATCAACAACATATAGTGCAATACTTTGTCCCGGTTCAATTAAAGTTCCAGTAGTTCCTGCAAAAAAGTAGCCTGCGCTACGATCAATTCCAATTGGCATTTTTTTCTCCTAAATTATTTGCGTAACCGCATATAGATATTTATGGCGGCCATAAAAAAAGCAGACCGAAGTCTGCTTTTTTAAGACATAAAGTCTGATTAACTAGCTGCTAGCTTGATGCCTACATTACGAACCTCTAGTGAAGTTGTTGTTACTGGTGTCTTAGAACCAATGTTTGCAGCAAAACTTGCACGAATTGATTGCTGTAATGACAGGGCTGTCCATGAACTACGCCCAACAATTACGCTTAACTGAGTATTAGCAGCAGTTGCACCACCATCGACTTGGTATGCAATGATACTTGCATTTAATGAAACGTGGTTTAATAGTGTTTCTACTGCGCCTGCAGTACCGTCGGTACCACGGCTTAGTTCGGCTGCTAGATTACCAGCAACGATCTGAATGTTAAAAGCCTGAATTGGGCTTGCAATCCCTGTATTAACAACACTAGCATTTGCAAAGCTACGACCTGCATCAACATTATTTACACCGGCTGTATCGCCGTTTACTTTAGTTACTCCGATTGGCATTTTTTTCTCCTAAATTATTTGCGTGAAACGCATAATGATATTTATATCAGTTAGCCCATTTTAGCGAAATTGGCTGCGCTAAACACCTGTCTGTCGACAATTTTAACTAACCCAGATGAGGTAGGAAATATAAATCCTTCGCCAGCTGGTTGTCCGTTTACAAATTCCTTAATTCCAGCAACCTGAGATGCTAGTTGTTGCGCTAAGTTTTGTTTATATGCATAAATGCTATTCCATATGGCTTTAAGCCCGATGTAACCTAAACTTTCAGCAGGTTCACCTTGTTTATTTTGACCAAACAGCAAACCGTTATACTCGGGTCCGACTAGAATATTATATTGCTTTGCACTTATTTGATTTTGTAACCAGTCATGTAATTCTTGGTTGGTTTGTCCGGTGATACGTTTATTAAAATAAGTTTTAATTTTATCTCTTACAGTTTGTGGTAACTGCGCCATTAGCTCATCTACTGCTGAACCATATTTTTCAACTGCAGAGACGGCTGCTCTTTCCAGCTGTACAGGAGTTTTAAGACTGAATTTATTTCCCGCGGTAGGATTAATAATTGCTACACCGCCGGGCACATTACCTAAGCCCTGTCCGTTCCATTGTACGGGTTCTGCACCTATTTCACTGAAGTATTGATGAACAACAACGCCACCAACACTTTGACCAATAATTTTACCTAGCGGGCTATTAACATCAACTTGATATTCTACTAGATTAGGTTTAAATGCATAAACACCTTTTTGTGATTTCAATGCTCCTGCATACATTAAATCAGCCCAATAAAATCCTGATCCGGTTACTGCTGCATTTAAACCTGGCCATAATGCAGCGGCGGCATCATATAATGTCCCACGCAAACCACCCGAGGCTTTTTGTGCATCGTATTGTTGCCATTGTTCGGGGCTGGTCACCAACACACCGCGATCAAACATGTACTTGTCGGCCATGCCCAGTTTCCCATCAGGCATTCTACCAAATATTATTGCTGGATAACCATCCCATTTGATTGTGAGATTGGCAGGATTGGCTATTACTGATTTTAAACTCTGTATTTGCTGTGCTGCTGCACTACTACCAGCGAAAATAGCATCTTCAGGATGCGGAGTTCTCCCTGTGATAGCTTCTTGAATGTATTCAATAAATTCTAGTAACATCAACTATCCTTACGGAATCTTCGTACACCACGTGAAAACTTATTTGGATCTTGAGAACGAATGCTATTTAACAATCTGCGTTCTAGTTCATCTGCCTGTTCAGCGGTATAATTTTCTTTGATATAATTTATCAGGTTAATTGCACCTTGAATCACATGACCGGCACGACTCTCAATGAGATTTTCTTTATCTTTGTTTACTGGTAAATGAGCTAGTTCATCAAGAATGCTACGAGTCCGTTTTTGCAAAATCTACTCCGTTATTTGATATTTATTCGGTTTTTGTTTTTAAACTTGCAAGCATTTGTTTCAGTTTTGTACTATCAACACTAGCCTGAACAGCTTTATTGTTTTCGTTCCCAGGTTTCGGTCTGGCTGCAATCATTGTGGAATTTGCAGTAGTTGTGGTTTTGATTTGATCCATGATTTGACTACTAGTGCGAAATCCTTGCCCGCCATTTTCACTTTGTGCATCTTCACCCGGATCTGTAATACGCAGACTTTCTATGTTAAACTCAAGGTCAACTTTTTGGCCTACACCAGAGCTGCTGCGAGTTTTCATTAGTTGGATCTGATATCGCCCACGTTCACGCATGTTACGACTTGTGAAGATACCAAACACATTGTCTGCTGTGTTGATCTTACTGATACCACCCGAAATATGACTGTGATCAAACTCAATTTCTTCCACAGCTGATCTATTCAACTGCGACGCAGTAATCATTAATATATTGAATTCTCTTGCCAAGTTTCTAAGTTCTTCACTAACATACTTGTCTTTTACAAACAGGTCACTGGGACTAACTTTTGCACTCACAGGCATAACTAGATCAAGATAGTCAACCATGATAAAGTCTGTTTTTTGTCCTGTCTGTATTTCTAATTCTTTTAGATATGCACGAATGTGATTCACATTGCTCTGTGCTGGCATGTATTTGATACGCAACTTACCAGATTTCTTGCCTACCATGCGTATCTTCATCTCTAGTGTGTCTAAATCTCGGAATATTTCCTTGGTGCTACAATTGGCAACCATGGCATCCATACGCATTGCACACAGTTCTTCGCTAAGTTCTAATGTTAAGAACACACCATTGAGTCCGGCAGTGATCCAGTTGATTGCAATGTTCTGCATGAACAGGCTTTTACCTGAACCTGAACCGCCAGCAAAAATATTGAGTTCACCCCTATTCATGCCTCCGAATAGGCGTTGATCCATTGTGGGCCAACCTGTGCTAACTTGACCGTTATTGCTTTTAATCTTCATTAGTCTAGCACGTGGATCTTCAAAGTAGTCTGTGCCCATGTCTTTAGTAAGACTAATCTGTACTGCGTCTTTGATCAGTTTCTCAACAGGATCAAAATCGCCTTTTTCGATCATGTCTGCAGCTCGAAGAATAGCTCGCTCTAGTTCTTGCTTACGACTGAATCCTTCAAATTCTTCAAGAAACCAATCGTAATGGCCTTCGCGAAGGTCTGGTACTGTTCTGAGCTCAGTACCAGTAGCAGCTTGTATCTGTTCTCTAGTAGGAAGTGTTTTATGATCATCGCTGTGTTTTTTGATAAACCTTGCAGCTTCGCGAAGACTGCGATCAAAATTGTCTGCGTTATAAATGTTTTGAACACGCACATAAGTTTCTGCGTCTTCCAGCATCATTTCCAAAAACAGGCGTTGTATCTCGGGATTGTAATCTTTCATATTGTGCTATATAGTTTTTTCTTTTTCAATTCAATTTTTAACTTACTAGTTTCTTTTGCGGCTAATATGCTTTTTAACACAAATAATTTACCGTATCTAACAACAGCATCATTTATGTCTTTACAAGTTTCTTGCCAAATTGGAAAACTCACAGTCCATCCTGCTTCAATTGCACGAGTAATTAGCTTTCTACCTGCGCGATCAGCATCTGGTACCACAATAACTTCACGCTGCAATCTATCTATTTGTTCAATTTGTGTATCTGATAATTCTGATCCGTTTAACGCAACACCGTCAATACTCATGGCATCAAAAGGTCCTTCGCACACAATGACAAATTTGCTATCTGCTTTTTGTTTATCTAAATTAAATACAAAATCTGCCGGATGACTGCTCCAATACTTAGGTTTTACATCTGGCTCCCATGTTCTGGCTGTGTAACCTACTAGTTCGTTTTTATAATAATAAGGTATAATTATTCTTCGGTGTAGATTATATGCTTCACTGTCTGTAATGAAGAATTTGTATTTGGTAATGTCTATTTGTCTATGGGCAACATAATGCACAGCTCTAATAACTTGATCTGGTACTGCATAACCGTCACCTTGCATGGCCAAATACGTAGTCCATTCATCAAAACTTACTGCGCCATCCGGTAATGATCTAGCTTCATATGTTATTTCTTGTTCTACAACCTTCACCAGCTCCTCGGGAGCTACTAGTTCTTTGAGTCTCACAGCTTCAATTACCAAACGTCTTACCGTTAGATCATCTGCCCCTAACCAACTCAATAACTTACGAAATTTAAAACTTAAATGTCTTCCTGGAACATAGCTGGCTTTGTACTGACAATTGAAACAATGATATGAAACAGTGCCTGCATTGGTTGTAATACCGCCGCGACCTCTAGTATCAGCTGTTTCTCCATTATGTATGCAGCAAACAGCATTAAATGATATCCAGCCATTTTGTCCTTGTTTGCGGCGAGCAGGGAGCAGTTGTAAAACTGATTGCTGTAATTGATCATACATGCTATAAATTATAGATTATTCATTTCTTAATTTCAAATTTATCATAATCAACTTTATAAATTTTATTTTCGTAAGATTTATAATTCTTAATTATTGTTGATATTAAATTTTTGAAATTATCAATATTAGCATTGTTTATGTGTCCAACTCTACCACAATTCACAGGCATCGGTTCTGGAGCCTCAGATTCTGAATTTGACAACGTTTCGAAAGCAAAATCTAAAAGCACGCCAGTGTGAAAATGTTCTTTACTTAATGAATTAGCTAATTCTGTGTTAGGTATAAAAATAAATTTTATATTTTTGTTATCGTTTGGTAAATCTAAAATCCATTTTAACATGAATGAATACAAAAATTCTGATTGTGTTTGATCATATACATATCTTTGATAGAGATCGTGTGCAGAAAGTAAGTTATTAACCATTTCGGGATCATCAGGATTTAAAATAGTATTTTTGTAAACTTCACGAATTTCGTTATGACGTTTTTCCGCTGCTGCTGAAAATATTATCTGATTTAACTGCCAGGAATTGTAAAGTCTATTATCCCAAGTAAATGTCCAAATAGCCACATCAATATCTTTATTGCTTTGTTTAAATTTTTTCCATTCTTGGATAGCATGGAATTGATTAGAGCCGCTATAGCCTGTAGATATTATGGGTGATTCGAACTCTTCTAATAATTTGAAGGCCCAACTTCGTTGATTAGTTAGCGCATTGTGCAAGAATACATCAACATAACTATCTCCAAAAAATCCAATTTTCATAATGAAAGATACCAGTCTTTAAGATTAGGAAAAGTTTTTATAAAACTCTTTTGTCGTCTATTATCATATTGTTCAAAGAAGCTTTTAAAATCTCGCGCTAAAAGATCAACATCAAATTTTTTATTTACATTATCAAAATTCTTAGTGTCATGCGTTACAATATCTTCTTTGTGTGGAGCTTCTGCTTCTCTCACATATTTAATAAATCGTTCAATGTTAACTAGATCATATTCATTTGTCCAATACACGACGTTTCCAATCTTTAATTTTTTCCATATATTAATGTTTTTGATTATTTAAGTGTTGCTAACTTCATTGATTGTAAAAGTCTAATGTATAGCCAACCAATATCAAATTCCCACCACCGACTACTTAATTTAGGACTGGCTGGATCTAGGTGATGATTATTGTGTAGTTCTTCGCCACCAATTATAATACCTAACGGAACAATGTTTCTACTTTGATCCCGAGTTTCACCATTTCTGTATCCCCACCAGTGTCCTACACCATTGATAACACCTGCTGCCCAAAACGGTATCCATAACATTTGTACCAACCATATTATGGCACCAACACCGCCAAAGACGATGACATTGAACACAAGGCAAAGGCCAATGCCAAGTCTGGAATGGCCACTGTATAGGTTACGCTCAATCCAATCATCAGGAGTACCACGGCCATAAGTATCAACCATTGTTTTATCTTTGCTTGCCTCATGATATAACAATGCTCCCTGAAACAAAACGCAGCCGATACCATAGTGTACTGGGCTGTGTGGATCGCCAGACTCTTCACAGAATCTGTGATGTTTTCTATGTACTGCTACCCATTGTCGAGTAACCATACCCGTAGTTAACCATAACCAGGCTCGCATGAAGTGTGCTACCGCAGGATGGAATTTTACTGCTCTATGAGCTTGGCTGCGATGTAAGTATAGTGTCACACAGGCAATGGTAATGTGTGTGACAAGTAGTATATAAAGTATAATCATACAATACTTATGCGCCTGCCCATTATGAGCCGGCAAAGGCTATGTCCATCCTACAGCTACCCGATTTTTTATTACGCTATCTTTATTCCAAATACAACCCAGTTGAAGCCATCGCTCCAGACATCCCAATACTGAGTAGTAGCATATACTAAAAGTGTGGTGCCGGTGGTACTGCCACTCGGACCATAGAATGCGCCAGCTGGAGTGCTTAGAGTGATATTGCTCGCTGTGTTCTGCCAGAATCTGTAGCCAATGCCTGCATTAGCGGCTTGAGTTGGATCAGGCAATGTAACTGTGTATGGACCACCGGTGAACTGAATAAAGCCGCCGGCGTCTGCCAAAGTCAATGAGGCAGTTGTTGTGATTAGTCTATTACTCTTACGAATACCACCAGTCACTGTTAAGTTGCCAGAAAACGTGGCGTTGGAACCGTTGATGTTACCAGTGATGTTGCCTGTTGTGATAACGTTGCCACCAGTAATGTCGCCGGTAACACTGAGTGCGCTGCCACCTGTGTTGGCTATGGTCACCACTGTGGCAGTGTTGAATGTCACTGTGCCAGTGGCTGAGGCTGTGGCAGGACCAATGTCAATCAGTGTGGCGGATCCGGCAGCACCATTTTCACCAATTTGAATGGTTTTTGTATTGCCTGTGCTCGTGGCACCATGACCGATGTTTATGGTTTGCGATGATGTGCTCTGTCCAATCAATATTGTGCCAGTTTGTGCTGTACCGCCCACTGTTGCATGGCCTGTGGTTTGACTGGTACCAATAGCGATATTGCTTGATGCAGTGGCAAGTGTCACTGCGCCAGTGGCAGTGAGACCAGAAGTAGACACGGTGCCGCCGATACTGGCACCTGTGGTGGTAAACAATGCAATGTTTGATGAGCTACCAACATTGATAGCAACCAATCCACCCGAACTTAATACTTGTACATTGCTGATACCATTTTGTATGCTTGTGGATATGCTCACGCCGTTGGCATATTTGTACTGTGCGGCAAACACATTGCCTGTTACATAGGCATTCTGACTGGCCACAAGGTTACCCGACGCACTGATATTGCCTTCATTTGCCGCACTGCCTGTGGTAGCTATTGAGCTGAAACCATAGATCGTTGGAGCAGGACTTGCACCAAATGAAGTTAAATCACTTAACACCTGTATCACATTGGCACCTATTGTGCCTGCAACACTTATGGCATTGCCGTAGGTGATTTCCTTTGATGTGGTATTGTAGAATACTACTTCACCGATATTGGCCACATCATTTCTAACAGGAGCCACTGTGAATGTGTTAGCAGTGGTTTGATTCAAGGCTGAACCAGTGGCGTTCAGGATGATTGAATTGTTGCCCTGATTGGTTGTACCAGCATTGCTACCAATGGCCACCGCGGCTATGCCTTGTGAGGTTTGACCAGCATTTTGACCAAAGGCCACTGCTGATGTGCCTTGTGTGGTTTGGCCAGCATATTCACCAATGGCCACTGTGCCATTGCCTTGTGTGTTGTTACCAGCAGCATAACCAATGGCCACTGAGCCTTCACCTTGTGTGTTGTTACCAGCATTAGAACCAATGGCCACTGCGGCTATGCCTTGTGAGGTTTGGCCAGCATATTCACCAATGGCCACTGCGTCAATGCCTTGTGTGGTAGCACCAGCAGCATAACCAAAGGCCACTGCGAGGCCGGCGGTGTCTCGGATCACGGCACCATAAGGCAATGTTAAACCACCATCATCACCAAACTGCCATTGATATGTGTTGCCACTGGAGTCAGTGTAGACATTGACCACAGCATTGGCTTCAAAGTTAATGGACTCTGCGGCCTGTACTTCAAAGTTATTTGCGTCTGTATCAATCCTAGGTGTGCCTGGGAATGTCAAACGACCATCTGTGCCAAAGTTCCAGGTGTAGCCATTCTTGACAATATTACCTGCAATGTTGCCAGTATATGTGGGCAGATATGCAGCTACTTGGGTGTTGCCGTATGCACCACTCACAGGTGCGCCGTTGACCAATAGTGTGTTGCCATCCACACGGACGGGTGTGTTACCAATGTAGATGGTGTTGTTTGAAACCCAGAGGTCTTTCCATTGTGCTGTTTCGCTGCCCAGGCTGTAGGTCACATTGGCTGAGGGAAGAATATTTCCCGATACTGCCGATAAGTTTGGTATCAATGTATTTGCTGCTGTAATATTAGCTCGTAAAGAATTTATTTCTGTGGTTTGTACTCCAGCATTGGCATTTGCATAAGTCTGATATGCACCAATATTTGCGTTTATACTATCAATACCAGTAGATTGTGTAGCAGCATTGGATTGCAAAGCAGTGATGGCTGCATTTGCTGCTGTAATATTAGCTCGTAAAGAATTTATTTCTGTGGTCTGTACTCCAGCATTGGCATTGGCGTAGGTTTGATATGCACCAACATTTGCATTGATGGTATTTACATTAGCTGTTAATTGCGTCAATAACGCAAATCCAGTACCAGTAACAAAACTATCTATTTGCAGTTGTTGTGCTGTTGCATTAGCCGTCAATGTAGCAATGCTTGTTGCCTGTGCAGCAGCATTGGCATTTGCATATGTTTGATAAGCACCGACATTTGCATTTATATTGTTAATTGCAGCCGCCTGACTACCAGCATTGGATTGTAAACTTGTTATATTAGTAGTGGCTGCACCCAAGTTGGCGTCAATGGTAATAATAGATGCGCCTTGAGTCGCCGCATTTGATGTAAGATTATCCAATGACTGTGCTTGTGTGACAGCATTACTTAAAAGAGTGGTTATAGATGTTGCCTGAGATGCAGCGTTGGCATTTGCAAAAGTTTGATAAGCACCAACATTGGCATTGATATTGTTAATCGCAGTGCTTTGAGCGGCCGCATTGCTTACTAAAACCGTTAAACTAGACTCTTGACTAGCAGCATTAGACAGTAGGACTGTCAAGTTAGCTGCCTGAACTGCGGCATTACTTGTCAACTGTTGTAATTCTAAAGTTTGGGTAACTGCATTACCAGACAATACATCTAATACACCTTGTTGTACGGCAGCATTGCTTTGTAAACTTGCAATGGCTGCGTTGGCCGCAGTTACATTGGAATTGACCGTGGTAATCAAGCTGGCCTGTGTAGCAGCATTGGCAGTCAGCGTGGTAATAGCACTATTTGCAGCAGTTACATTGGCATTTAATAGATTTATGCTTGTGGCCTGCGCTCCAGCATTGCCAAATAAATTAGTGATTTCAAGTGCTTGGCTAGCAGCATTGGCATTGGCATAGGTCTGATAAGCACCCAAGTTGGCCTGTATGGCTACCACATTGGCATTGGCATAGGTCTTATAAGCACCCAAGTTGGCCTGTATGGCTACCACATTGGCGTTAGCAAAAGTTTGATAGGTGCCAATATTAGCGTTCAAGTTGTTAATACCAGTGGCCTGTGTGCCGGCATTGGCGTTACTAAAAATCTGGAATGCACCTACATTAGCGTTAACTGTATTAATATTAGCAGTTAATTGATCCACTGTGGCAAATCCAGTATTGGCCGCAAAATTGTTTATTTGCACCTGTTGGGTCGCTGCATTAGCTATCAAATTAGTTATTTGCACATTGGCTGCGGTGATGTTTGCTCTTAAACTGTCAATTTGTACATTTGCTGCTGCAACATTGGCATTAACTGGACTGAGATTGCCCGAATCATTTATTTGATTGACATTTGCTAATATATGACCACCTGCAGTTACACCATCATGTACCCTGACAGTATCTAAATCAGTATCAACAGTTATTTCACCAACCAGTCCGGTGTAGGTGGAGCTAACACTGGTGTTAGCTCTTTTTAATAGTAAGTAGTTTGTTAAAGTTACATTGGCAGTCATTATATTGTTCCTACATCAATTACAGCATTTGCACTGAAGTTTAACGGATCAGATTCATAGTATGCTGGCAGCACTTCCAAATCCAAAGGTACTCCATGATTGGCATCTATGTACAGTGGACGTTCAGCATTGGTTGCCACTGTAATCAGTTTAAGAGTTAATTTATAAAATCTCTGATCTAATGCAACTGTAACAGCTCGAGGAATGGTAACTGTGCCTTGACCTTTAGTAATATCAGTCATTGCTACCGTAAACGCATCAACTGCGCCTTGGATTAAAGGATCCTGTATTTCCATTTGAACCTGATAACCTGTCATATTAACTAGTTTTTGATCCTGATTTCTAATGACAATTTGTAAAGGATTGTCAATTCCTTGATAGATTTTAATTGGGCGACTGTACACGACTCTGTTCCTTGGTGAAAATATAGCAGGATCCCATAATTGGACCTCGACTATATTTGGATATAAATAAGCTTGGATTTGCATTATCATGTATTTATTGAATAAATGGTTGAACCTGATTACGAAGAACTTTTAGAAAATTATCCGTTTTTAACATATCTTACCTATGGCGGTAATGAATATATTGGGGTGATTCAGAATTTAGATGAAGTAATAACAACAATTTACGACTACGGAGCTTTAAAAACTGTTGATCAAAAAAGACAGTTTTTAGACCTTGCAGAAACTTGGTGGTGGGAAAGTAATAGGCTTATACCTATTAATGTGTTCCTAAGATCAGAATGGTTACCATTCCGATCTGTGGTAAAAACTATGAATAGTAAAGATGTAGAAATTAGGTTTGGACCGCAGGTTAGTCTTAAAGAAATAGCTGCTAAACGAAGTAAACGTAGATCAATTACTCTTATTAAGAAATTAGGGTAAGTAAATTTATGTTAACTACTACAAGATGTGCATAGCCCACTGAGTGACTATGTTTAAAATAATAAGATCCGTCGTTAGGTTTGTCCCAAACAGTTTTAGCAACTTCTCTCCATGTTTGACCAATTAAGTGTCGTTTAGCTGGACGAATCACAGCTAGGAACATTGCTAGTCTTTGTATTGAATTTACCGCTTCGGGCATTCGAATTAAAGTATCATAGTGCGCACCAATGTGAATAAGCCGTGAGCAAAAGTCAGGATCATATAGCTTATCCCATGCAGGTTCTTGTTGCATTAATTTTTGTAAATGTTGTTCTGATTTAACTTGTTGATATAATCCCACATTTAATATGTCTAATTTAATATATCCTAACTCTTCTGCTTGTTTGTAATCTAGGCTTGATAATCCAGTATAAGGATTGCGAGGAATTTCTGTAAAATATACACCAGTATTGTGTTTAGTGACTTTTTCGTCATGAACAATTGACGCTGCGGTATACTGTAATAAAGACAAGGCCTTATCTCTATCTGCTACATCAATATCAATGTCGCTTGAGAATTTCATAGCTTTGCTTGTTTTAGAATATGTCTGCACCACTCTACGTCGGCCACATAATCCTTGAACTTACGATTCCAGTAATCAGGATCAATCCAAGGAAGAATAATGGCCAAATGTTCCTGGTTAATAGACTCCAAAAACTGTACACCGCTATCACAGTTGTATATAACCCAAGGACTAATGCGACCAGTGGTAACATGATAACAAATCCTATTATGATTGCCGTACTTGAAATAATGGCTAAAATCAGCAAGGCCGCTATCTCCAAGGGCATACTCTTCCATGGTCTGTAATCCACGTTCGAGTGCGTCCTGGACCGCTTCCTTTTTAATATATTCACTTAACCATTCTTCATAATAACTATCTCGGCACCAATGATCTATTTTCTTGTTATTTTTTAAAAGCCATGTAGTGAAGCTAATGCTATTGATAACCCTAATAGCAACCAGATGTCTACCGTAACGAACGAAAGCGTGATAATAAGGGCTGTCAACGAAGTCTGCATAATTTTTAAGCCGTGCGCTACCTTGTGTAGTTTCATAAAATTGGATATATGCTCTAAAGCCAAATTGTACTCCTGTTTCTGATTCTTGTTGCCAACGTCGTTTTTCTTGACAAAGATGTGCAGCTAGAGTGCTTTCTTTACTGTAACTTTTGTTACAGTATTTACACTTATAGCTCGGTTTTAATTTTTCGGTCATCCCAGCCGTGCTCTCTAGCCAATTGTTTTAAATCTTCTACGGTATTAATTGATGCAAGAAGTTCTAGTTCATCCTCTTTGTATTCAGGATAAAACTGTCTTAAAAATTTTATAGATTTATTATTGCTGTTTTCACGTTTCTTTTGTTTGATCCAATCATGTCTGAATGCACCCATACCTGGACTTACTGTGGTCGCCGATAACCATTGTAATTCAGTATAGTTGTTTAAATCAAAAAAATATTTGTTTAGATTTTCATTGCAGCTCAACAAATAGTATTGTTGTAACTCTGAACTTCCTTGAACACTACTTCCCCAGCGAATCATTAAATACGTGCTAAACTTTTTGCGTTCTTCGTCTGTTAGATCGCGATAGAAGTTACGATCTTTGTTGTCAAAAGCTCGCATTTCGTAGGCAATATTTAATTTATCTGTCATACTGGATGATGGGGTATTGAGTCATCTTGTTGACTAAGTGCATGTATTAGTTTAACACGATCTAGTGCATCTTGTAAAGCAGGATTTGTTTTAGCAGCATGATGAATTTCGCCCCAAAGTTTAGCGTCAATAATATGGTCGTGTAAAGGTCTTCCGTCTGGTGTTCTTGAGTCGTAAGTACCTATTTCAAATCTTTGGTCCGGAGGGTCACCTATTCGTCTGGCATACACAACACCATTTGCTCGTTCGTATATGTAAGTGGCACCAGGTTCTAGTCTACCAGCATTTTCCATAATCCACCACCTCACTTTGTCTTGATATGTCCTTAACAAAATAAGCACACAAAGGTTGTTGCTGACCAGTTTGTAAAGGAACTGCTAATAATTGTCCAGGTTTTAATTTAGGAAAGTACCATTTTACATCTTGATAGATATCAACAATCTCAATTTTTTCAAACTCAGGTTTAAAACTTGATATAGGATTGAAACAAAATACACTGAACCCGCGATCGTTTATACTGGTCAAAGGAACAACTTCTAAGTCGCCCAAATCAGGTTCTCCAATAAGAACATTCCAATCAACAGGCATTTTTACTATACTTTCGCCAATACGTAATACCAATGCAGGGCTATTAAAACTTTCTAAAAAAATTAAAGGGATGTAAAAGTAATCAGGTGTTCTTGGATCAGAATTGTCTAGTACTGCAAATCTCAAGTCTTCTACTTCATCTGGGATATCGTTGAGTTCATAGGCCGTATTATCTAATGTTAGTATTCTAATTTCGTTCTCCTTGCCATCTCATAAGAAACATTGTAAGTTCTTATTCGTTTCTAAAACTTATTTGTTTAAAATTTACTTGCTTACCGCATCCTGTCTCTTGGCACCATTTTGATATTTCATATATGTCCGAGCGATCTATCTGCACCCACTTTACGCCATTGCCGCGATCTTCTATGTAAAATGTCATTGCCATTCGGCCTTTTCGACGGTGAAAGGATAGTTGGCTTCCTTATAGAATGCTTTGCGTTTTGTTAGATGTCTTTTAGCGAACTTGCAGGTGCTGGTTATGTCCCAGATCTGAACATGATCTTTGTCTTCAGCTTTTCTAATACCGCGGCCGATTGACTGAATAACTCGCACAAAAGACTTGCCAGGCTCAAGCAGAACAAGATTAAAAATGCGGGGAATATTAATACCAACAGCAGCAACACCGTAGGTAGCGATAATGATTTTGTCTGAAGCTTCTGCCACCTGGTCATAGTGTTCTTTGCGCTCCCCGGCTTTGGTTGATCCCGACACAAATACACTACCTGGTAATCTCGCCGCCAATGCCCGACCAGCACTGATTCGATCTACCAGTATAAGTGTGTTGCCTGAATCAACAATTGTACTTATCAAACGCCCAATATAGTCTAGTCTTTCCTTGGTCTCTATTAGGTATTTTAGTTCACTTTGATAGTTAGTGTATTCTTTATGGTCTACGAGTTGTACTACATTGACATGACACTGTGCTAGATGTCCGGCTTGTTGTAGCGTACTGGCGCTGAGCTGACCCACAACTGGTCCCAACATACAATTTATACTCTGTCTGGCATAATCTTCTTTGGGTATAGTACCGGTTAATCCCCAGCGTATGGGAACCTGTGCAAAAGGCCCACTTAGTAAACTCTTTAACGCATCTGCTTTTGCTTGATGTGTTTCATCTACTATAACTGCCACTACACCTTCTAGGAATTCACCAATGGTAATTTCAGCTTCATCGTTCTTGGTGGTTTTTAATAAATTGTTCAAGCTTTGCCAAGTACATATAGTATGTGTTCGACCATATTCTTTACGATCTCCAAAATATACACCTGTGTCTAATTCTAAATTAACAAAGTCGTCTTCGGTTTGTGTTACTAGACTTTTGTTAGGCACAATTACAATTGTACGACCATATTGGCTTACCGCATCGGCTAATGCGGCAGTGACAATAGTTTTACCCGCACCGGTGGCCACTTCTTGCACACATTGTGGATTAGATAAAAAGCGATTGATAATTTCTGGTTGGTAGTCTCTAAGCACTATTGGTTCACCGGCCCGCGGGTGATTTCGTGGCCACCGTTTGTGCTGATATGTGTTCTCATCTACTGTAGGGAACTCAAAAGTAGTACGATAGTTTCTTGTGTCTTCAATCTCAACATCGTACCCTTGTTCATCTAGGTAAGGAAGTATCTCTGGAAGTAAGTTTATATAAGTGGTACCACCAAGATTAAAGAATGAAACCTTACCGTCCCAGCGCCCTAGTCTCACACTGGGTTGATAACGAGCACCAGGTATTTCGTACTTGTATTTTTTTACCAAGGCGGTGCGTGTATTAAGTTCAAGACCTTCAATCTTGACATTAACTTCGTCACGTATCAGTAATTTAGCTTGCATAAAAATTAGTCATAAACTTGTCTAGTAGATTATTATAAAAAACATCCTGACACCAAAACTTTCATATTATTTGTTTGTCTTTGCAAATACATTATACACTTCGGTGGCAAAATAAACAACTTTTTCAGCTTGTTGCAGTAAAATAGTTTTATCACCGCCATGCATCATACCTTGTCCGCTAACCAACAAAGGTACAGGTTGATCCCAATTGGCAGTAAACTTATTGAAATAAATTATTTTTTTATTTTTAACTGAACTATCATGTTTCAAGGTTTTTGCCTGATGAATTTCGTCTTGCTCAAAAAAATTATACACAAAGTTCTTCAATAATCGTTCACTCATGTCCGGTTCATATACATAGATAGGATATCTGCCAACAATGTTCGCATATCGTATTATATCCTGAAATACAGATTCGTCACTGGTAGGTGCGAATTTACTTTCCTGTGCAGTCATTAAGTTAGCTACACGCGGACCATACTTTGCTGCTACATCCAAAAATAAAACTTCATCTACTGTGTATGCATACAATGCGGAGTTATCAATTAACAAATCTGCATCATGCCAATTGTTTACAGATTCAATCAAAGTGCGGGCAGCATTTAATATGGTGTATTCACCATTAAGTTCAACTAACTTAATTTCGTAGGATTGCTGTTCACAAGCTTCTATTGCCTCTATATATTTGAGAAATTCTGGTGCGATTTCAAATTGATGATTCTGAGCAAATCCACTAGCCGCTACCACATTGGTTTCTGTAAGTGCCAACACCCAGCTACGATTAGCGGCATCAAATCTCCAACGACCCTGACTAATTTTTGCTAGGTCTCTTAGGTCATTAATAAGTGTAGTGTCATAAGGAAACTTAAGAACTATAGAATTATCCTCTATGTACAAAAGTCTGCGACGGTCAATCTGTCTGATACCTAACCTAAAACTGGGATTCTCAACTGGTGAGACATCTATATCTTGTCGCTCTAGCTGCTTGCGATATTTTATTACAATTTTCACAGCAAGTTCGGCTTGTTTGTCGGTAAGAGCACGACCACTTTGTGTAGCTTGACTCATGCTGTCAATGATCTGCACATCATATCTGGCCAAACTTACTATAGGAGGCCTGCTATCAAATAAGCCGTACAATTTTCCCGTAATCGCGTCGCGATCACCGTTGATAATTTCGATATAGTCTTCAACTGACGAAAATTTTCTCATAGTATAAGTATATTACTTAGTAACTAAAAAGTCAAAAAAAAAGCCCACCTAAGTGGGCTTAAAATCCGGAGTAAAAGGAGCTATCAAAAACCCCGGCGGATCCGCTTACGCAGATTTCATACAGGTTGATTGTGCAAGTGCAACCCACTTGGTTGGGAAACTCTTGTACAACTGACCAATCTTGATTGCCATACGCAAACTCATCTCGCGCAGTCGATTCTTGTTAGCGTCCATAAAGTCAATGACCTCGTCCTGTGCTATTGGACTCAACTCAAGATCCGCAAACAGCTCACCGCTTCTAGCAATCTGCCGGATACGCAGCACCTTGTCACGCATAGTGTCTAGTGTAAGGTCCAAGTAGTGGCAGCGTGATTGTAATGCATCCAAGTGATCACGCAGCTTCTGACTCTTCATTTTGTCAAACTTCAGGTTTGTAATAAAGATTACCGAACCCTTAAACTCAAAACTATCCGGGATACCTTCGCTGCGAAGGATACGGCTGTCCGACAACCAAGAAATTTTACGCTTCTTGCCCGAGTCCAGCGCACCCTTGAGCAAGTTAAGACACACATCATCCAACAAGATTGAATCGCAGTCATCAAATACTATCACGCAGTTTGGATCCGAATACTTGTACAAGGCTTGATACAGGCCAATTGCAGTTGCACTACCTTTAACTACTTCGGCACGAAGTCGCTTGCCGGCAATTTGATCAAACAAGCAGGCCTTTTCTATCTCGGCCTCTACACCATAGCTCTTGCCCACGCCGGGCGGACCTGACACAATCATTGCACGAATGTCACCGTTGGTGGCGGCCTTAGTCATTTCAGTAAGTATCTCAAAACGCTCAGCGATCTCGGCCATGCGTTCTTCGTCCGTTTTGCTATCATTAACTACAGCAGCAACATCTGTGTCAACAGCGATTGCTTCGCCATCAAACTCGTCGGAACCTACAAACTCATAGTCACTCATACTATTAACTTTGACACGGATATCTTCCGGAAAGCCAGGGAATTGGCCACCGTTCTTGACAGTAACATAACCGCATTTAGCGCCTGCTTGATATTGCTTAACCAATTCAAATACACGGTTGGATACATTGGTGTTGCGATACGCACCAGATTTAATTTTTACAAAACTCATAACGGCTCCTTTGTTAGTTGAATTTGTATTGTTATTATTCATGTATTATAGCGAATTTGTGAATAATGGTCAACGGTTGTTAGTATTGCAACACAAGTTGTTACTTTTGCAATAATTATTATCTTTGTAACAGTTGTTAATCTTTTAACGCATGCCAAACTTCTGGATCTGCACCCAAGTATATGCGATATAGCAAACGATTACGCCATACGCAAAACTCGTTGATGCGATTTTCAAACCAAATCAGTAAATCGTCTCTAAACCAAAGTGGATTTGATAAAAAGATGCATAGGATAACAAAAATAGGCGGAAACAGCACGGCAAGTATGCTCCAATGTGTTACACGCATACGCCACCAGCGTCCGCCTTCGGGAGTCATTGTTACGGTTTGTTTTTTCATACTTTATTATACGATAGCCCGCAAATTAGAACAATGCTTGATTACGCCAGTATTCACTGGCTGCTGCTACACCGCTGCCCGGTTCGACTCGGATTCCACAATCCAACATGGCCATTTCGGCTCCAGCGATTGCAGCCATTAGGTGTACTTCATTCATATCACCTAAATGTCCAATACGGAATAGTTTTCCTGCCATCCGTGATAACCCGGCACCCAATGACAAGTTATATCTGTTATATGCTCTAGCAATCACATCAGCACCATTGACACCTTCGGGTACCATGATAGCTGACACAGTATCTGAATACCATTCAGGACTTTTTGCACAAAGTTCTAACTTCCAACCTTGTTGTACTGCGGCTCTAACACCTGCGGCCAAATAGTGATGTCGACGAAAAATGTTATCTAGACCTTCTTCGTCGATCATTTTAAGAGATTCAACTAAACCATACAACAAACTTAACGCTGGTGTATAGGGATAATAACCAGTATTGTTACTGGCAAACATGGTGTCAAGATCAAAATAACTTCTTCTTAATCTAGCAGTATGTCTTGATTCCAGTGCTTTCATACTGGCGCATAAAATACCAAGACCAGCTGGCAGCATTAGGCCTTTCTGCGATCCTGACACAGCCATGTCAATACCCCATTCATCAAATCTTAGATCTATACTGGCTAGACTTGATACACAATCTACAAATAGCAGTGCAGGATGATTAGCGTTGTCAAGAACCCTGCGTACACCGGCTACATCTGATGTCACACCGGTGGCAGTTTCGTTATGACATACTAGTACAGCCTTAATGGCGTGTTCGGCATCTGTTTCTAATTTATCGCGATAGATATCTAGTGGAACGCCAGTTCCCCATTCACAATCTACAATATCTACTTTTAGGCCAAGCCGCTGGCACATATCAATCCAAAGATGACTGAACTGTCCAAATCTTGCTGCTAGAACTCGATCACCTGGTGATAGTGTGTTAGTAAGTGCTGCTTCCCAACAGCCTGTACCCGAACTTGGAAATACAAAAGGTATTCCGTTGTCGGCACGAAATACCCGTTTCAATCCTAGTGTAATTTGTCTTGTAATTTTTGGGAAGTCCGGGCTTCTATGATCTTCCTGTGATATTACCATTGCCCGTTGTACACGATCCGGAACATTAGTAGGTCCAGGTACAAATAAAAAATTCCGTCCAGCCATATTGTCTCCTATTATAGGACTGGACAGAGTCCAGCTCTTGATAGTATATAGTACTACCAGGCCGGTGTCAAACTTTTTATGTTAATTAAATGCTGCGGCGGCCTCTGCTGCTAATTTTTTGATTGCACGACCAGCAGCCTCTCGACTGTTAGTAAATGCATAATCATCGCTAAGGCTATTGAAGCCGCGAAACAGTTCCCACTTGCCGTCAACTAGCCATTCAACTTTTACATCATAGGCAGTATCAAATGGCGAACCGTCATGTACAATACGAACTAAACCAAAATCTTGTGCTATATACATCGCTATCTCCTTTATTTAATTAGTACATACGGTTGATTCCACTTGCCAATATCTACATCAATATAGTGTGAGCAATGAAAGTAATCTATTTGTGCATCGGATTCATCAAAGTAATCCGGACCGTACATGGCCGGAATAACTTCACCGAGGAATTCTTTACTACGACCCACAAAGTGATCTTGATACCAGTAGGGATTTACTTGGATGCCAAATTGGCGGGCACCTTCGGGGTTACCGTAGTCAGTATAAAAGTCAATGCTGCCTTGCTTGACTGTTAATACCAAGGTGCTGTGATTACGCACACTCAGGCTGGCTTTGACGCCATACTTTTTACAAATTGCCTTGATAGTTGGCGCCAATTTTGCCTTGTGCTCTTGACTCATGTATGCCATTGTGTGCTCCTTTTGTTTAACTTAGCCTACAGTATAGCAAAATGGACTATTATGGTCAATGGTTGCAATTCTTGCAACGAAAGTTGCTATTTTACTAACTTTCTTACAAATTGCCAAATTGGAGGATTTTTTGTGTGAGTGCCAGGGTCACCGCCTACAGTAAGCCTTAGTTCAGGATCAACACCCTGACTTGCTTCACTGACAAACACTGCAATGCGACGATTGCGAGTACGAATTAGACAAAGTCCCGCGTCGTTACAGGCCATATATACGGGTATTCCGCACTCGTCCAATCCTGAGATAAGCATACCATATTTATAGCACGATCAATTTGATCGGTGGGCACGGCATTTTGCCGATAGCCTTCACGAACCATTTCAAGATAACCACGACTGGGTTCTTGAATATAGGTTTGGTCCGTCATTTGGTATGTGATTGCGTACACAAACTTATCGCCGGTGTTAACTTTCACACGGAACCTATTGTAATAATATGGATAGCCTTCCAAGCGATCTAGGGCTTGTAAATCTGCTCGAGAGATATCCCATAGAACACCATAACAAATAGCACCAGGAGCCTCCGCTATATCGGCGTGAGTGCGAAACACAAATTCATAATTGTTGATCCAAGCGGCACCTAGAGATTGAGCCGTAGGACAACGGCGAGTCATTTCCTCTAGATTCGTATTCATTCCATATGCAAAATATTTCATAGTCTACAACTATATACTATCCTGGAGTTTGTGTCAACCAGACAAAGTTTGTTGCAATTTTGTTAAGTCGGCGCAAGTATATTTTTGATAACTGTATGCTAGATGTTCAGGAAATGGAATACGCTCTATAAGTGCGCCGTATTGACGGGCTTTCTCTTGAGCTATGTCCATGAATGATCGTGTTGTGCCCGTGCCTATATTCCATACGCCATTCTCATCTACATCTTGTTTGACAAACTGATATTGCACTGCCAATACATTATCTACCGGCACAAAGTCTCTACGGAAGTTTTCACTACCTTCGAACACCTTTATAATTCCAGTGGATTGTGCTTGAATACTAAATTGATGATACGGACTGGCTTGGGAACCTTTGTGGGTTTCATTAGCACCATAGACATTAAAGTAGCGAAATCCTTGGCACCGCACATGAATAGGATGACATTGTACATAATGTTCGAAGAGAAATTTGCTCCACGCATAGGGACTCCGCGGATCAACGGGGGCGGACTCTGTGAAAACGCTACCAAGGCCATAAACGCTCGCACTGCTTGACCATTGAAGATTGACATTGTGTTTCCTACACTCCTCATAAAGCCACACACTGAAATCATAGTTCTGTCGCATAACCCGTGCAACATCGCGTTCAGTAGTGCTACTAATTGCACCAAAATGAAATACCCAATCTAGGCCTTCTATGCGTGGTAGGGTGCGCTCTTCCCACTCGTAGGTATATATTTCATGGCCGCCAATCTTGTGCCAAAAACTTACGGCATGACTACCAATAAAGCCTCTACTTCCGGTTATTAATATTTTCAATTATTTTACTCGTTGAATAATTTTTTACTAGATCATAAAACTGTATTTCATCACAATATTGTTTGCCTGTGATCTTTTTTCCTCTATAATCTTCGCCTTTTACCATTAGATGTGGTTGATATATTTTACATATATGCTCTAATTCTTCTTGTGTGTCAAAAATCCAAACAGCATTTACCGCTTTTAGATTTTCAAGTTGGTATTTACGATCTTCTTGCGTGTTAATAGGGCGTGTTTCGCCCTTTAGTTCTCTAACTTGTCGGTCACTGTCAATTGCAACCAACAAATAAGTACCTTGACTGCGAGCAAAATTAAGCATTTCAATGTGCCCGCGATGCAGTATGTCAAAGGTACCGTTAACTATTACTCTTCTGACTATCCCCAGGTTGTACACGATAATTGTCCTCTACGGAGTCTGGTGTTGAAACTTCTACTACTGTGCCTTCTTGTAAACAAATTAACTGATGAGGCATACAAGGTGGATTGTGCCATACTGCACCTTCTACCAGTATTTGCTCATGTTGTTCTGCTGTCTTGGTATCAATCCATTTTATTAAAAACCTGCCGGACTGAATGTACCATGTCTCTTCTTTTTCCCGATGAAAGTGCATGCTAAATCTTGCACCGGTATTGAAATGCATATTTTTGCCGCAGTATCGGTCATTAGTTGCCCATATCAATTCATGGCCCCAACCTTTGGCCACATAACCTTCTAATCTAGTCATATTTGTTTTATTTCTTCCAATGAGGGACTATACACACCAATATGTTGGATGGTCACGCTGGCTGCTCTGGTAGCAAATTTAATTGCTTCAAGTATATCCGCAGATAAGACGAAGTTGTATGCGAGAGCAGATAAAAAAGTATCACCTGCCCCGCATACATCAAACGCCTCTACTTGTGGAGTAGAAATATTATGTTCTTTGTATCGTACTCCGTCTCGCCCAAGGGTGACAATAAGTTTAGTAGGGTAAGTTTTAGCCGCTTCATATTCCAATTGATTGATTTTAACATAACAACCCTCACATCTGGCCAAGTCGGATTTTTTTGTGTCAACAAAAATAGGACCACTATAGTTCTTACGAAGGTCTTCAATGGTCTCATATTCTACGCTGCCTTTGTTGTAATCACTAACAATAATAGCATTATACTGATCTATATTGGTGTAGTCAATTTTTACGGCACGACTAGGTCGGTCTTGATCTAGCCTCACTAGATGCTGACCGGTCTTGCTGTCAATTACACGAGTCTTGATACAAGTTTTCTGACCGTGTATAAAGTCTACAACCACACCTAGCCGTTCTAAATTGTCTTTTACATTTGCTGCCATGCCTGGTTTAGTTACTGTATGTGTGTAGTTTAATATAGGCACAGGTGCTTCAGGACTGATTCTAGTCACTGTTCCAAATTGGTATTGATCAATACCGTTGTCACCTACTAATAGAATTTTCATTAGAAATATTGGCAGTTGTCTCTAGGAAAATAACATTCATTATTTGCCAAAGGTTTTATTTTAATTGTTTCAAGCACAGCAGCTTTGCCTAGCCCCATGGCAATGCTATATGCAGCACTTTGATTGCCTAAAAATAAATCTGCACCGGCAATAATGTCTGCTAACTCTTTAAAATCTCGTACAGGATAATATTTTACAGGAAAACCAGTTACTTGTATAAAGTCTTTGTGTTCTTCTTCTGTACCAACAAAGATACCATTATTTACTATATCAGACTGAGCTAGTATATTTTGCCAAGACCCGTTACCTTCGGGGCAACGATATCTAAAAGTTCTGTTAATGACTATCGGTGCTACTTTTTTAGGATCAGCTTCTAGCCAAGTTTCATTAAATACTGCGGCGTCAAATGGTAAATTAAATGTACGATAGTAGGCTTCTACATAGTTGCCTTCAAATCCTCTAAATAATACACCACGAAAACGATCTAGATCTACATCATGATCACCAGTCCAAGCGGTCACATATTTGATATAACTTTGTCTTGATAACAGTGGTCTTATCAAATCAAAATCTGCATTACGAAATCTACCCCGATGCGCTGGGTCTACTTCATCGGGTCTATATCCGTACTGTGCTACACATCGTTCTATATTTTCTAAATGCACGGCAAAAGTTCCGCCGCCCATTTTCTTAACTACACTTAAACTGTAGATTAAATCTCCAAATGTGCCCGAGTGTCTAAATATCATAATAGTTCCAGAATATTGTTGGCAATTTTTTCTGCATCAAAATTATTCTTGCAACGAAAATCGCCGTGTTTACATACGACTTGACTTACTGGTCTTTGTTGACTATCATTGCAACCTACACAATCCACACCGGATAATATAGGAACAGCATTTTTATGCTTAGGTAAAATTCGATCTGGTAGTAAATGTGTGTGCAGTGAAATCATTGTTGTCTCACTGGCACTAGCAATATGATATGGTCCGCTATCTATACCAACAAAGCAACGTGCATGATCCATTAATAATTTTTGCTGTTGCACATTAAGTCTATCTCTAGCATCTACAAACAGTGGGTGTTCAACATACCCATCTTGTGCCGTACCCACACAAACAATCTTGAAATCTGTACGTACACCAAACAAGATTTCAAATACCTTATACCAAGTATCCCATGACATGTTTTTTAAAGGCCAGTACCATTGTCTAATATGAATAACTATATATTCGTCAATAATGTTGTTTTGAAAAAAATCATTAACTATTTCTGCATCCTGATTTGACGTGAACAGTTCCGGTTCTTGATTATCCACCGTTGATGTTCCAAAAGCACGATAGAAATAACTGTCCAGATAATGATTGAGAGGGTTATTTTCGTAGGAATCATCCAGATTAATGTATAGATCATAACGAGAAGGGTCTGGCATCGCACTGGTATGATAAACTGCTCTTACATTAGGATTGTTATCATACACATTTGGAAATTCTGTAGCTACATCAATTTCACAATGATATCTTTTCTTTAATTCACGCACAACTCCTGTGCTCATAATCACATCACCAAGAGCAGCACGTCTACGTACTAAAATATTTTGTGATTTTTCAATCTTCAATTACAACCTCAGGAAAATATTTTAAAAATTTATCGTTGCTGTGAAATCTTTGACTCTGAATTTTGTTTTTGATTTCATTGTACACATTCCATGCCAATGGAACAAAGAGAATTTTGTCTTTACCAGTAAATTTTTTCAGTACATCAGATCCTACTACAGGAATATCTCTCCCTGGACTATATGTATTTTGTTTTAAAGGATTGTCATCAATGATATAGTCTAAAGAAACTCCCGCATAGTTAAGTAAAGTGTTTCCTTTAGCAGCAGCACCATAGCCTACTAGTATATAATCTTGATCTCTATACTGTTCGCACACATTTAGAAACTGGCTAGTCAAACTTTCTGCGGTAGTTTTCCATTTGGTATAGATTTTTTTGTCTAATAAATTTTTTTCTAATTCAATTAGATTTTTAATATGTTCGGGACGGCCATTATGGCCTACTACAAAAACATAACTAGTGCCATGTATTGGAGTTTTGATTACATCAACTAATCCTAGACCAGCACGTCGACATAATTCATTCATCGAATTTGTATTGTAAAAATTAACATGCTCATGATAGATAGTATCAAACTCACCATTACGTACCATGTCTGCTTGACTAGTTTGTATAAAAAATAGTCCTTGATCTTTTAATAAAGGCTTAAGTAATTTCAAGTAAGAAAGTGGATCTGGATTGTGTGCAAAAGCATTTTGCGCCACTACTATATCAAATTGCCTGTTGTCCAGATTCTCTATAGATTGTTCGTTCCAGAATCCACAAACTACTCGATGACCTTTGCTGGTACTAGTTAAATGTAAATTTTCTGCAGGGTCAACTCCGTAAGTATTAAAACCAAGATTGGCAAAAAAATCTAACTGACTGCCATCATTACATCCAATGTCTAGTACCGATCCACGGTAGTTGTTACTGTATTCTCTGCACCATTTGGCAAACCACCACATATAATCTAAATATGTTTGACTTGTTCCACTAACATAAGCATAGTTCTTGTAAATTATAGCAGGATCTACTACGTGTGTAAGTTGTAGATGAAAACAGTTTTCACATCTATTAACTGCTAATGGATAAAAATCATTTTGACTTGTATCTGTTAAAAAGTTATTTGCTAACGGTTGACTACCTAGACTTAATGTTAAAGTTAAATTACTATTACCGCATGCCAAACAATTAGTCAATTCTGTACAATTTTCCATGTCAGTTCCTTATAGCTACACCGTTTGGAGCAATACTTCCTTCTACACCCAATACAGGAAGTTCTGTAACTAAATCTTCAGGTAAAAATTTATACAACACATGTTCAATGTCAGCGTAACCGCCTTGACTCACACGCTGACCAATGTAGTTTAAACTGTCTGTGTACACCTGAATTATACGTTCGGTTTGTTGAGCAGGCCAAGACCAAAGTCTGGCCATGTATTGCAATTCAATTCCAGTCATTTCGTATGGAAACTGACTTTGATGTTTAGGACCAATGATAATCCGGTCTTTATGTTTTTCGTAAACACTTAGATTAAATTCTTCATTTAGAATATAGCGACCTGACATTTTGTGTATTCTGTCTAAGCCAGCAAAGTCGCCGTCATTTTGACACATACGTAATGTACGACCAAAACACATAATTTCTGTAGAGTTTTTTACAACGTCCCAATTGTCGCTTTGATAAATTGCCTGTACATCAGGATCTCTACTAAAATCTAACAATAGATCACAATTTTGTTCAATGAGTTCGCTTTGTGCATCAGTCAATGGTGTGCCAGCACATTCCATGACAACGATTTTACAATCAGGAATCTTTGCTCGAACATTTTGAAGTGTTGTAATTGTTTGCTGCATACGTGCAGCAGAACTGTAAACTCCAAACTTACTATTGACAGCCGATGTTACTACAAAACCATGTTTAATCATCGACGTAACCATCTTTCATTTTCTAGTGTCCATTTCACCATTTCATCAATGCGTTCGCTAAGTTTTATTCGTGGTTCCCAACCTAGAGACTTTAGTAGTCCGCCATCTAGTGCGTAACGCATATCGTGTCCCGGCCGGCTAGTATGAAAGTCTGTCATTTCATATTTCAACTCTCGACCAACCGCGGCCGCAATCATTTGTGCAAGGGTAAGATTATCAATTTCTTCAGTACCGACAAGATTAAATTTGGGACAGTGGGCGTGACCATAATCCCCCGTGTGTTTATAATCTGTAAGTCCGAGTATGAACATAAGACCCTCAGCAACATCTCGGGCATGAATGTACATTCTACTACCAGCCACGGTTCTCGTCGGATCACTGTGTATGATGACTGTTTCCCCATCTCTTACCTTTTGAATAGTAGCTGGAATAAACTTTTCCGGGTGTTGCCTTTCACCAAACACATTCATTGTATGTGTAACAACGATAGGCATCTTGTAAGTGTTCTCGTACGCGACACAGAATTCCTCTGCAGCCGCTTTAGACGCGGAGTAGGGATTGGTTGAGTTGTATCGATCATACTCCTTATACGAAACACCCACTGGTGCAATCCCAAATATCTCGTCGGTGGAAAAGTATACAAACTTTTCCAGATTAGGGTGGTTTTTCCTGGCATAGTCTAATAAGTTTACCGTACCTACCACATTGTCTTGCACGAACTCCATTGGGTAGGTAATAGAACGATCCACATGACTACCGGCTGCTAAATGTAAAATGATATCCACCGGACCGATATCGTGTACAATTTGACTATTGATTTCAGCTTTAAGATCGTGAAAAACAATACGCAAGCGTTGACTAACCATTTGTTTATCATGGTCTTGCAACATGTCATGTAATCTATTTAGATTGCCAGAAATGTCTAGTCTGTCTAAACAAATAACATGCCAATCTGTGGTACGTAAAATTAAGTCAATTACATGATGTGCGATGAATCCAGCACCGCCGGTGATTAATACTTTTTTTGACATGAATCCTCAGTTTTTCTTGAATAATACTATTTATTCGCCGGCTTTTGGAGCAACAAATTGCTTGATATGACTCATTGCTTTTCTAGCCGTATCAAACACGTATTCTACAGTTTCGTCTTCCATATTAACAGTGACTACGAAACCGTTAGCGACTTTCCTAATTTCAATTGATTCAAACATAGTACCTCCATTATGAATTTATATTATAGCATGACAGGGAGGTAGTGTCTAGCACCTGTAACGTTAATATGGTTAATAATTTTGTCTTTATATTCTTCTAAATTATTAATTATGGTTTTAGGAAAGTAATCATCTACAGCTACTGGAGTGAAACGATAATCTTCATTTGTTCGAATTATACCTACACCACGACGAATGCTATCCTCGATATCCAATTGGTCAATTATGTCTGGCCGATTAGTTTCGTCATGTGCGAAACTTTGTATTTTAGACTTGGCAAAATCTTCGTTGCCTAAATATGTAAAATGCCAGCCGGCGTGTTCAATGATTTGAATATTATCATCACTAAAGTTAAATGGACATTGATTTAACACATGTCTCATACGTCTAAAATCTTCTGGACTATTTAAAAGACCTAGACGTATTGCTCCGGACCAGACTGTGTAGTAGTCCTGAGTGTACATCATGTAATTAAATTTGAAATTAAACAAAGGCATTCTAAATCCCCAAATACTTTGAGAGCTGGTGCGCAACGTTGCTATAGTTTCTATTCTGGGTATTTCATCAATATCACCGATCATAATTATATCATTGAGATCAGCGCCTATAATTCCGCCTTTAATGGCGTCTCTTTGAAATCGTTCACGGCCCCAGGTATCAGTGTCAACTGGCATGTCAACAACCGGTACATGAACAATTTTATCCATCCACGGAAGAAATTGATCCTTATTTTTCCAAAAATATAATTCTTTATCTTTATTTTGGAATGTTTTATTCCCCTCTACCAAAACAAAGTAATCAACTTGATCATAAAGTTCACGCAGGCGTAATTCTAATAAATCAAATTCGTTAAAAAATGTAAAACAATCGTAGATTTTCATGTCAATACTTAGTATAATAAATACCTTACATTGAATTTCAAGGACAACTATGCACGCCGTTGCAAGCTTACATGACGCCAATTATAGCGATTTGGCAGCACTAACTGATCAATCCAAACAAGAATATTGTAATCGATATGGATACCAATTCTATGTGCTAACCGAAATGAAGTATAGCACAATTACCGGATTTAACAAAATTCATTTTACATTAGATCTTTTTAATCGGCATCCAGAAATAGAGTGGTTACTTTTTTCCGAATGTGATGCTATGATTACCAATCAAACTATTCGTATTGAAGATCGAATTGACGACGATTATCATTTTATTGTTCCAGTAGATCGTCTTAATTTAAATTCTGGAAATTTTTTAGCACGTAACACAGAGCAAGGTCGTGCTTATCTACAAATGATCGTTGATAGCGAAGAAAAATATCAAGATGTAGAATGGGCAGAACAACAAGTTATTATAGATACCATTGAAGAATATCAAAACATAGTAAAAATTGTTCCGCAAAAATACATGAACAGTTACGAACCCGAAATTTATGATTATTGCGATGCTCGCTTTGATATACTAGGTAATAGTGGCGCATGGGAACCAGGCGACTGGATAGTTCATTGGCCGGGAACCTACAAACCCACACGTTTAGAGCGAGCAAACACTCATTTGCCACTAATCATCAGATGAAAATCTTTGTAACCGGTGCTACTGGTTTTGTTGGACAAAATCTAATAGACTACTATACTAGTCGCGGTCATGAAGTCTGTGCGTTTCGTAGAGACGAAAATCTTAAAGAATGTTTAGAAAAATTCCAACCTGACGCTATTATAAATTCAGCAGCTGAAATTTATGACTATCAATACATGTTTGAACCTAACATACTAATGGTTCAAACTATTTTAGAATATATTCGTGAATGTGAGCAGTTGTGCCGGCTAATTCAAATTGGTAGCAGTAGTGAATATGGTCCAACCAATACGAGAAGCAGCGAAGATACCCTGCTTAAACCAGTGGATTTTTATCAGGCCACTAAAGGTGCAGCCACATTACTGTGCCAAGGCTGGGCCAGATTACACAACTTACCCATATGGATTGTGCGGCCTTACAGTGTTTATGGTCCAGGCGAAAGGCCGCACAGATTGTTTCCAAGATTGTATCGGGCATTTGAGTACGATGAGCCAATGACCTTGTATCAAGGTTACCATGATTTCATTTACATCAATGATTTTGTGCGTGGCATTGATCTTGTCTTACAACACTGGGACTTGGCACCTGGAGAAACTGTAAATTTTGGAAGTGGATTTCAAACCAGTAATTTTGATTTGTTAGATTTATGGATAAAAATTACTGGGCGAACAGATGCTCCTGTAGCCAAAGTAGCAGAAATGAAAAAGGCATTTGAAAATACGGTATGGGTATGCGACACGACCAAATCTTTTAAACTAGGATTTGATTGCGAATATGATTTAAAAACAGGTATTAGAGATTTTTTAATAAAGGCAAAATATGATCGAACAAACAATTAAAACTAGCAAGCAGCAAGAGTTCAAATATCAAAGCAGACATCCAGATGTTACGGCGTGGTTTGGGAATCCTGAAAACTATACAGATATAATTTTAAAACAAATTAACGAAGATCGTATGTATGATCCTATCTTTCAAGATAGGGATGATATGGTAATTATTGATCTAGGTGCAAATTGTGGACTATTCAGCCTATACGCAGCAGATAGTTGTAACAAAATTATTGCAGTTGAGCCAACTCCTTCTACTTATAATGTGTTAGAAGAAATAGTTAAAGACAACACTAAAATTAAAACATTACAACTAGCAGTAGGTCCTCATAACGGAATGGTATCTTTTTTTATTAATGAAAATAGTACCACAAACAGTATGTTGAACCGTAATGGGCAAGAAACTAAAGTTCAATGTATGACACTAGAAACATTGCTCTTCAAAGAGAATTTAAACTATGTTGATTTTATCAAATGTGACATAGAAGGTTCTGAAATGCAAGCACTAACTGATGCTACCCTAAGACCTATTTCAGATAAGGTTAAATTTTGGTTTATAGAAGTACATCAAACCAATGTAGAAGAAAGTGCATGGCCTGGTAATTTAGAAAATAATAGACAGCAACTTGCAGAACTATTTCAACGACACGGATATCAAACCGAATCCGTTATTCATGATCAACTATTCGCATGGAAATGACACCTATTGCTCGCAGACTCGTCAATATTACCTATCAAGAACGGCTTAGTCATCTCAGTTCAACTCTAAGTGCTTTACCTATTATTGAAGAAATATATGCGCAACGTAAAGACGACGAAGTTTTTATCTTAAGCAACGGTCATGCCGGCTTGGCCCTATATGTGGTACTAGAAAAATACTACAACGTGGATCCTGTGTCTCTGTTACACAAACATGGGATCCATCCAGGTAGAGATCTTGAAAATCATCTATACTGTTCTACAGGCAGTTTAGGATCTGGTTTGCCTATTGCTGTAGGCCATGCACTAGCACGTCCGGACAAAAATGTCTGGTGTATGATCAGCGACGGAGAATGTGCTGAAGGTTCCATATGGGAAGCACTACGTTTTATTCAAGACAATAATGTTAGTAATTTACATGTTTACGCTAACATAAATGGAATGGGTGCATATGACATGATTGATACTCATCAATTATCGCACAGACTGCAAGCATTCCTTCCGAGAATCAATCTACGTTTTAGTGATCCACCTGCATGGTCATTTGCCGAGGAATTACTTACACACTACTACGTTCTTAAGCCCGAAGATTATGCGGAGATAACACAATGAGAAAAGAATGTGCGATGCTTCTATTAGAATCCATGGTAGAAGATGAGAGTATACGTGTAATAACAGCCGATCTTGGATTTGGTATATTAGATCAAATACGTAATTCATTTCCTGATCGTTTTTACAATGTAGGCGCTGCCGAGCAATTAATGATTGGTACTGCTATTGGCATGGCAAACGAAGGTCTAAAACCTGTTTGTTATTCGATGAGTAGTTTTCTGTTGTATCGTCCGTTTGAATTTTTACGTAACTATGTCAATCACGAACGAATTCCAGTAAAACTAATTGGATCAGGTAGAGATTATGATTACAGTCACGATGGTATTAGTCATTGGGCACATGATGATGAAGCTGTATTGAAGGCATTACCCAACATAGGCGTGTTTAAACCAGGTAGTATTACTGACCTAGAAAACATTTGGGATAGATTTATTAATAGCACCAAACCAGAATACTTAAATTTAACTAGAAAAATATGACTACAAAAATTGTTTATGTGACAGGTTGTTTGGGATTCATTGGATATCATGTTACACGTTCATGTTTGGCACAGGGTTGGTATGTAATAGGTATAGATAAAAAAACTTATGCTGCAAATACTCAATTTTTACCAGAGTTATTATCTAATAATCAATTTAAGTTTTTAGAGTCTGACATTAATGATTTGGAAATGATATATGACTGTGATTACATAATTAACACAGCCGCAGAAACACATGTAGACAATAGTATTGTAAGCTCAGATGTTTTTTTACGTAGTAATGTAAACGGTGTACATCATTTGTTAAATTTGATTAAAGAACGTCATCGGTTTAAAATGCCTACATTACTACATTTTAGTACAGATGAAGTATATGGTGACATTGAAGTTGGTAGTCATAAAGAAACTGATTTATTAAAACCAAGTAATCCTTATTCTGCCACCAAGGCAGCAGCTGATCAATTGATATTAGCATGGGCACGTACATTTAGGGTACCATATGTAATTGTTAGACCCACTAACAATTATGGCATAGGACAGTACACAGAAAAGTTTATTCCAAAAAGTATAAAAAGTTTACAACTAGGAAGACCAATTCCTTTACACGATGCAGGATTGCCTAGTAGAACTTGGCTGCATGTAAGTGATACTGCATCGGCTATAATAAAAATTATTGAATCAAATACACAAAATGAAATTTATAATATTTCAGGTAATTATGAAGAGCAGAATATTGTAATTGCAATGAAGATAATTGATAAATTTTCCAAGAAAAAAATAGATGCTAACAAGTACTTGGATCTAGGCATAACAAGACCCGGACAAGATGTTAGATATAGTATAGATGATGCAAAATTAAAAGCCCTTGGCTGGCGACCAAGGGCTGTATTTGATACTGAACTAGCAAAAATTGTTGACTATTATTCTAAAACATTTGTTTGGTAATTAGTATCTGTATGCGTCAGGTTTAAAAGGTCCTTCAACAGCGACTCCTATATAGTCGGCCTGATCTTTAGTTAGTGTAGTTAATTGAGCACCTACATGTTCTAAATGTAACCTAGCAACTTCCTCGTCAACTGATTTAGGTAACAAATATAGCTTAACCTCTTTATATTTGTCTGTGTTTCTATTAGCCCATAGTTCAATTTGTGCGAGCACTTGATTGGTAAAACTGTTGCTCATTACATAGCTAGGATGACCTGTAGCGCAACCTAGGTTAACTAATCTACCTTTCGCTAAAACAATAATTTTATTTCCATTTGGTTTGGTGACATGATCAACAAGTGGTTTTATTTCTTCCCACGACCAATCTTGAATACCTGCTATATTAATCTCGCTATCAAAATGACCAATGTTGCAAACAATTGCATTGTTTTTCATCATGGTCATGTGCCATTTATCAATGACATTGATATTTCCGGTTGCGGTTACAAAGATATCTGCCTTGTCTGCGGCATAATCCATGGTTACAACCTTGTAACCTTCCATTGCAGCTTGTAAGGCACAGATAGGATCAATTTCTGTAATCCAGACTTGTGCAGAAAGTGCTCTTAATGCCTGTGCAGATCCTTTACCAACATCACCGTAACCGGCTACTACTGCAATCTTGCCAGCTATCATCACATCAGTGGCACGTTTAATAGCATCAACTAAACTTTCACGACAACCATATAGATTATCAAATTTACTCTTAGTGACAGAGTCATTAACGTTGATAGCCGGCATCAACAATGTGTTATTTTGAATTCGTTCAATAAGTTTATGAATGCCGGTGGTAGTTTCTTCACTTACACCAATAATGCCATCTAGTAGATCAGGCCTATGTTCATGAACAAAACCGGTTAAATCATGTCCGTCATCTAGTAATAGATTAGGTGTCCAATCATCAGGTCCGGAAAGTGTTTGTTCAATACACCACCAATATTCCGCTTCAGTTTCGCCTTTCCATGCAAACACAGGAATTTCACAAGCTGCTAATGCTGCCGCGGCATGATCTTGTGTTGAGAAAATATTGCAACTAGACCAACGTACTTCTGCGCCAAGATCTATAAGTGTTTCAATTAGTACCGCGGTTTGAATAGTCATATGTAGACTACCGGCGATGCGAGCACCTTGTAGTGGTTTTGTTGATTTATATTTTTCACGGATTGCCATTAATCCTGGCATTTCATGTTCGGCAATCGCTATTTCTTTTCTACCCCATTCAGCTAGGGAGATATCTGCTACTTTGTAATTCATTATTTTTCCTTTTTCATAATAATTGGTGATTCTGATATTTTGTTTGTTTCTTCACTGAGCACTGGCATTTCTAGTGGCGGATGTCTAGTATTTTTTAATAATAATGCACAATATTTTAATGTTGCATGCATGGGATAAAATACTACCGCCAGACTGGCTATCAGTACCACTCCAGTAAGTAAACATAAAATTGAAAATATTGTAAGAATTATCTCCAACATAAAATTCCAGAACCCTAAAACCCCAACGTCAAAATAGTTACTGTAATCTGATGTTTCTACATTAAAAGATTGTACATGCGATCTTAAAGACAAAATTAATTCATAAAATTTGCTAGTCAATACTAATAGTATACCACGATATAATGCTGTCATTTTTGTTCCAATAAATGTTTTTTATCCTTGATGTCTTTGAATTCTTCGGCTTGTGATAAAGGTTCTTTTTTTCTAGTTATACTAGTGTAAGATTTACTTAATTTTTCGTTTACTTTGATCCAATAATCAAGATTTTGAGTCGCGGTATCTGTATCCGGTACTATTGCGTTCACTGGACATTCTGGAACACAAACTGCACAATCAATGCATTCATCAGGATTGATAACTAAGAAATTAGATCCTTCATAGAAACAATCTACAGGGCAAACACTTACACAATCAGTGTACTTACAATTTATACAGGATTCTGTCACTACATAAGTCATTTATATATATTGCTCCATAATTGAAGTTTGTCTTTTTTTTCTTGTACCGCTTTGGTAACGTTATTTTTGTCTACTAAATCATGTTGATGCAACAGTTCAATCATTGCAACAAGGTCACCAACTTCTTTTTCAAAAGCTTCTTTTTGAGTTAGCCCAGATTTATGAGAATTGGTTATACCAAATCTAAAAATTTTAGAAATAGATTGAATAACTTCAGCACATTCTTCTTGTGTTATAACAAGAATTTCTCGTTGTTTATCATTCATCTATAAGTTCGATATCTTCAACAATTGGGATTACTTGCAAATTTGTGTTTTTTTGAACATCAACTACCATATCCTCTGCAGCTTTTTTTGCTGCAGGATAAGTTTTATATGCTCGTTCAAACATTCTATTGCCGTCCTCAAGTTCGGCCATTGCAAGATATATTTTCATTAAATTAGACTAAAGTAACATTATACATAATATTCAGCATCAGTGCAACTCTTACATAAGCTTGCTGAGCTGTAACATATTCGGGTGTTTTCTTTTATTAAGGATATCATTCCCGGACCGGTAAACAAATCTTGGTATGAATCAGTTGTTAAGTTACCTAATATATGTTTTGTATTATAATCCATACAACACAAAACTACATCACCATTTGGTAATAATACGTGTTGATCGTAGTTAATTGTTTTACTACAACGAACTGGTCGTTCGTGCTTTTCTATAAAGTTTACCGGCTGTTCTTGAACTTGTTTTTGATTTAAACTACCGGCACGATCATGTCCAAACCAATTATATAATTGAATGCCCAAATGTTGCAAATCTTTATGTATTTTACCATGATCACTCATGGTCATGGCTTCTAGCTTAATGCCTGCCGTTTGTACTGCCGTGGTAATAATTCTGAATACTTCCACCCATTCGTCACTGTATTTCCAACCCTTCATATTTCCATATTCATCAGGAAAATGTACACTGAATACCTCAATTTGACTACGATATTGGTACAACAAGTTTTCTACACGCCGTGCGGTATCTACTGTCCAATTGTAAAGCGTACTATACACAGCCACATTGTGTTTCATCAAAAGTGCATGTTCAAGCATATCTGTGCAAGCAGGATTTACCCATGCTTCACTCATTCCTGAAAAATCTATTCTGGTGTTTGGAGGAATTTTACTTACGGCAGTTTTAAATGTATCCAGTGACATGTATTTTATATCTTCGGTACCATAAGCATCTCTTAGATTATCCTGCGGACAAAAATTACACATTAGCGGACAACCAATCATGGTTGTGATTTCTAGCGTTGGTCTTTGCATGTGATTACTTATCGCGTCGTTGTCTACGTGTAGTATCTTTATCGCGAGGTTCTGCTTGGCGGCCTTTTCTGGTAACTTGTAATCTAGTGTTGTCAGGATCAAATACAGGTTGTGCTGCTGCTGGTTGAGCTGAAGCTTTTGCTGCGGCACGTTCTGCTTTTCTTAATGCTTTTACATCAACCCCGGTTGATGCAATAGCGATTAAATCTACCTTGGGCATGCCTTCTGAGTCCGGAGCCATTATATAGGCAACATCAGATTTAATTAAACCTTGCATACTTTCATACGAAGTAAAATATTGCACAGATTCAGAATTGTTATTTATCATTAGTATACCGTCAAAATTTGAATAGTTTTTATAATTTTCAAATCCTGTTTTCAATATACTTGCTGATATGTCAGCCGCAGTTCCGTTCAATAATGCTGATTCATAATCGTTAGTGTTGGCATGGGCAAATAATCCCTTTGCCATAATACCTACGCATCGTTTTAAAACATTTGGTTTACCAGCCAGTGCCAATTGCGGTCTAATTTGATCTACCCATATGTTTGGATTTAATCTTGGAGGTATAGCCGGGGGATTAGTATTAATTTGTCTAAAAGCATCCAAAATAGCATTTTCAATTGAGGTCATGTCCTGATCAGCTTTACGAGCATTAACCCAACGGCCACCACTTTCTAATGTTGTTTTTACTTCAATTGCTGTTTTTCCAACAATGATATCGCCGCCTCCTTTTATACGACCACTCCATTTGATTTGTGGACTTAATATCGCAAGAGCTATTTCCCCAGGACCAACGCCCTGGGGTATCAATGTTCTGTGTGCAGCTAGCGTGGCTAGAACAGTACGGGCGAAATTGTCACCGTTAACTATATCCAAATAAGAGTGCAAACCGCCATCTAATAGCAAAGAAGTATTAATAATACCTTTTGGAAAACGATTTAAGAAGGCATCTTTTTCCTCAATTGGAGCGTTAATTTTTAATATAACATCTGCCACAGTTTCTAAAAAGTTTGCTGCATCAGCATCTTGTGACAAAACTGCGCTGATTTTTTCGTCTAAATTTCCAGCACGTAACACATTTAAAACTCTATTTAGAACGTTAATATCGTGGGTTTGCTTTACTTGAGTAACTATTTCTTTTTTAATAGGTGCATCAGCCTCTGCTAGAATATTGATTAAATTACGCATAATGTAATATTTATGGTTTTAAAATATCTTCATTCTTTTGAAAAGTGGAAATCCTTATCTAGCCATGCAGTTACTATTTCTTCCTGTCTCACGTGTCCATATCTTTTTAAACACTGTATAACATTATCATTTAATAAGTTTAATTCGGCCAATTGATACCAATTAGTTTTTGTAGGATCCATTGGCTCTACCTCTGATTTGTATACTGCGGCATGTAACCATGGACTGTTTTCTTCCTTGAGAAAGTAGGCGTCCCTGCAGTCAAAACCATTGACGGCCAACATGTACATCAAATTAACAATGTTGTAATTAAAATAAACATGATTAACACTATGAGTCTGCAATCTATTGTAATAGTAATGTTGATTTTGTGGCAACACAATCACTAACATCGCATTTACGTTCATTGATTTATTCCATGTTTTTAACGCATTAATTGGATTGATAAGATATTGAAATGTGTCATGACACCATACAAAATCAACCGGTTTAGGTAACAAAAAATATGAATCATCTAAATCATAATCAAATGTGAATATGTTTGGTAATATTTGTACTGTTTTATCAAATTGCTGTATGTTTTTATCTACTGCATACACCTTGTACTCGCGGGGCTCAGGAGGATCATCTCTAGTTTCTAAAGTTGCCCACCATTGACTATCAAAACCCTGTCCACAACCAAAATCTGCTATAAATTCTAAACTGTCTAAAAAACTGTCATAGCCGTATAAGACTTGTAAAGTTTCTAAGCTGTGTATGTGACTATCAGCTCCATTTTTAAACTGTGCCATTTTGCATTACCTCTATTATAATTTTTTCTTTCAACGGTTTCAATCTGGTTTCCAATCGGTGACATGCTTCGGCCAATTCAATTTCTGAACCCCAATTAAGATTGTGAATTAAATTTGTAGCGTATCTACCGCATACATCCTTTTCAATTTGTATATCCACTGCATTATTTTTTGGACGAGCATTTGAGCATAAAGCCCATTCTTTTAATATTTGTTCTGCGTGTTCTTTGTAGTTCATTAAATCACAATATCTTCCATTCCAGCTGTTCTTAGACGAACAACATGACCTAACATAAAGTTTTTACTTTCTAGGCCTTTCATAACTCCAAGCCATTTGTTTCTAAGCAAAGCAACTTCGTTAATGATAGTTTCAAAGTCAATGACTTCGTCTTCTCCATCTGTATATTTCTCTGCGTCGCGACTTGTAAGAGCTCGGGCATAAGCTTCCAGGTACTTCTGAAAATGTTTTCGTCTAATTTTACGAAGTTGTATATTAAGATAGTTAAGTACAGCCTCAATCTCTTGGAGTTGGTTAAATCTGTGCTCTGTAATTCCCGGTAAATTTGCAGCGGATTTTTCAACATTACCTCGTATGTATGTTTCTGTTTTTGCCTGCACAAGTTCACCTTCATAGAAGTCAATGAAGGCCGGAATCGCTCCCAGATCTGCAACAACACGATTATACCACATCAGTCTTCGTAGTCAATTTCTTCGTCTTCGTCATCGAGATATTCTTCAATGGCTCGTTTGGTGTAACTATCTGTGCCACCAAATTCTCTCAATTCCTTATCACTTAGATTATCAACCAGCATACTTACTAAGTTGTCAGCAGCAGCCTGACGTTCCTTAGCAGGAATGTATTCTTTAAGTGTGATATACGATTCAATTAAAACTTCAATATCAATACTCATTCTACTGTTTCCTCTTGTGGTTGTTTAGCAGCGGTATCTTTATGCGGATTAGCAGCAAAATCCTTCATTACACGGTCAAGACTGCCGTCCTCATTACGTTCCCAAGCTTTACGGAACTGCTTGATTACGGTACCATCTGCTAGCGTGTATTTAAGACTATTGCCTTCTTTGGCCAATAAACCTTTGCCTTCAAACATGTCAACTAACCCACTATAAGGGTTCATCCCTTGTTCGTAAGGGATCTTGACTTGCACACTTTCAAATGGTTTAGCATAGCGTGTTTTCATGATCTTACATGCTGCACGGATACCTTTGACTTCTGAAATCTTGTTGCCATCCTCATCTTCTTTTAGTTTTAGTTTACGCATAGCAACCACAATTGAACTGGCATAGATAAAACCTTGTCCGCCTGAGATCTTGTCATCGGGATCAAACATGTCCTGGCTAGCGTATGTGTGATTGGTAGCAACTAGACCAATATTCAAACTACCAAACATGTTCACACAGTTACGAACCAAGGCAGTCAGTGCCTTGGGCTTGCGACCCATGTCACCTTTCAAGTCACCGGCTTCAAATTGATTCACATCTGTAGGTGTTAGCAACATACCCAAACTATCTAATACAATCAATACTTTAGGTCTTTGATCTTCGGGTAATGTTTTATATTCTTTAACAAACTCTGTGATCATTTTAGCCACATCGTCAATCATGGCCATGTTGAGTTTGAGAAGCTTGTCTTCAGAAGTATTGACGCCAAGTGCGTGGAGCCAGGCTTCGTCAAGTGCGTTTTCAGTATCGATGAGAATAACATATATACCTTGTTGCTGTGCGTTCTTGACGAGATTTCCTGAGCAGATAAAGGATTTACCCGCACCAGATTCTCCAGCAAATACAGTAACCTTGCCCATTGGAATACCCTTATTAAAGTCCCCACTAATAAGGTAGTTAAGAGCGTAGTTGTTGGTTGAGATCCAGTCTGTGGGGTCGTTGAATCCCACACTGATACCATCAATACTTTTTGTAATACTTTTGCGAAATTTTGATACATCAAATGGTTTGGTTGCCATAATATTTTTCCTTGTCTAGTTGTCTATCAAATAATTCTTTAAAATTTTCTATGTTCTCTGCTTTTGGTGCACAAAATCCACACATGCAAATATCTTTCACACATTTTATGATAGGCATTGATCTGTTGTCAAGTTGTTGTTTTAAATTGTCTAAAACAACTTGGGCGTTTTGTAAATTACCTAATGGTTCAACTTTTCCACTGGTACTAGTTCTACAATCTTTGTTTGTATATATATTACCTGTCAATTGTTGCACAAAAAGAAAAAACCAATTTACACTACAATACCAATCTTTAAAATTTTGTTTTGGTACAAATGTTTCGTAAGATTTTAAATTTCCGTTTATGCTAAGTTTACGTCCCCCACAACAGGGTCTTCCTTCGTGGATACTGGAAATTTCTTGATTGCTTTTAATTTTGTTATCTATTTGTTTATAATTAGTTTTATTGTTTATGGATTCAGATTCAATCCAAAATGTTTTTAGTTTTGTAAATTGTTCAGCCGAGTATCGCCATTTCTTCTCGACATTATCCAGTGGCTTTAAAAGGTAACGAATTTGATTGTCCTGACAAAATTTAACTATGGACTCTAAATCTTCAAGAAAGTTTTTATCATTATGCATCATTATAACACACTTGACTCGCTTGTTTTGTTTTTGTAAGTGTAAAAGGTTTTTCCTAAATTGTAATTTTTGTTTTGGTAAATTTTCAGCATGATAACTTAATGTAAATTCGTCTATCAATGGTACAATGCGTTTCCATTGATTTATTCCAACTATACCATTGCTAGTGCAGGTAATCGTGAGATGCCAATAATTCTTAAATGAATGGTACTTATTCCTGCATTCATTTAAAATTTCTACAATATCGGGATGAAATAAACTTTCCCCACCGTATACGTTCAAAATAACCTTTCTCTGACTTGGTTTTTTATACTGCATATACATGTCAACATATTGATACATAAAATCAATTGCTTTTAGACATTTATCAACAGCAGGATGCTTTGTAGAATTGTCATGTCCTCCATCTACACCGGTTCCGCAATAGGAACAATCTAAATTGCACAGTTTGGTTACTTCCCAGTCTAATAGAAAGGCTGGTACATTGTTAGGATCTAATGCAAAGCCTAATGATTTTATATCACTCATAATTATACAAATCTGGAAAAATTTCTCTACTATTCAAATTTCGACGTGTGTCAAGATTCTTAATCATTGTAAAGGAATTTTTAATGTCTTTATTCATTGGCTTTTGTACGTAATCTAAAATATTTTTATAGCTGTTTTCAAGCAAATATTTTGGACCTTGATTAATTCTATTTTTCAATTGTTTGACAATATCGTTTAAAACAACATCAGGCAAATGCCTTATATCAAAATATGTAGGTTGGGAAAGTGCACCAATGACGAAACTATTATTATGAAAACCCATTCGTTGTAGCCATTCAATACAGTCAAATATTGAATTGTAATTCAATAAAAAGTACAACATATTAAAAGTTATCTTATGATTTAAACTCTTGACAAAAGTTAGATTGTTTACAAAGTCTGCCCAATTTCCGCCATATCTGACGTATTCATATTCTTTTTCTATTGTTTCTACGCTGATTGTCCAATGCACATGTTTAAACTTGCAGATATATTCAAACACACTGGTATCTACCTTGCTTAAATTCGTGTTAATTCTTACATTTACCTCTGGATTTTCTTTATATAGTTTTTCCAAAAGTTCTAAATTTTCTTTCATTAATAGTGGTTCGCCACCAGCCAGATATACATGTTTTAATTTTTTTGTACGAGATAAAACATAATCTTTAAATTGTTCTTTGGCACTATCAATTGGTATAGAATACTTTAGATTCAATTCGTTTTCCCATCGACTACTGTAGTCCGCGTTACAATATATACAGGCAAAATTACATAAATTTGACCATCTCACATCAATGGTTTGTAAATCAAAATTTTGTATTTTATCATACGTGCTCATCGGGACCTGTCTTAATTCTTTGAGATAAAATACTCTATCGCTAATGACATCAAATCCGTTTGTTTTTTTTTCTAATTCGTAGCAAGGATAACAATTTGGTCCAGGTCTATTAGAAATCATTTCTAATTGTGTTTGAACATTTTTATCTCCATTAAGAATTTGTTCTATAGATTTTTCTTGTATGTTTCCAATTGGTGCTGCGCTTCTAATACAATTTTTAACCGTTCCATCAAAATTGTACATCAAACCTGTCCATGGTATAGGACAAAAGTTTTTATTAGTTAGATATTTTTTTTCATTCATGGATAATTTACTACCAAAGATAACTCAGTCACTTCTAAATCTAATCCACTATCTAATATTTCAACAACTTTGTGCGCCCATGTGTTAACATCAGCACATGGTCTTGGGCTCGTTTGTCCTGACTGTGTAGCGACTGCTCCTGGTTTTATAAGTGTGAGTTTTGGCCAATCGTGATTAAATCTCAACTGTTTGATTGCTTCTTCTAGTGCTATCTTTTGAACGTAATATTCTGTCATTTTTATACCAGGTAAACTATTTGTTGGTTCTGCAGTCATAAATGAGCCGATGTTAATAATTTTTTTATTTTTGACACCTTGCCACTCTTGATAAACAGCAAAGAGAAGTTCTGTCTGAGCAAAGCCTATTTGTGCATTATTAATGAACACATCACACTCTTTTACCATTTCAAGAATTTTTGGAATACTGCGAATATTATAGCCATTGCGTCTGCTTAATCCTACTACGTTATGTCCTTTAGATTCAAAAATTTTAGATAATGCTTGCCCTATACCAGCTGAATGTCCTGTAATTGCTATTTTCATTTGATATCTCTTAAATTTTTTTGTTGTTCTAAGAAACTGTCAAGTTCGTTTTGATTATTTCTCTCCACAGCCACAATATGTGGAAATAGCTTTATAAATGGTAGAGTTAAATTGTTTTTATACTTTACATTAAGTGGATCCGGATAATGTAAAAAAGCATAAGAATGCTCCAATTGATGATTTGCCACAAACTGTTTTATAGCTAATAAATTTCCTATGTTCAATGCACTAACAGTCGTCCAAGTATTTACTTGTAAGTTCTTAATGCTTTTGTAATACATTAGATTTTTGTAAAATTTTTCCCACTTGATGGGCCATCTAACAAAATCATGTACTTGCCCAATACCATCCAGGCTTATTGTAACTGTTACCTTAATATTTTTAGCTAAAAGTTCTTCAATTTCGTCTATTATGATACTGCAATTGGTGTTTATTCTAATAGAATTTACTTTTGGTGGTGGATTTTTCAATATTTCTCTGTAGTTTTTGCTTGCACTTGGCTCTCCGCCATTTATATCAAGATGTACTATTTGATTTAACGGAAGTTGCCAAAAACGATCTCTATTATCCACCAGTGGAAATATTTTAGCTGATAGGCTACCAATTTTGGTGCTGTAATCTGCGCTGCAAGTAAAGCAGCCGCTATTGCAGATATTGTCCAAAACACCACCAACAATTAGATAATCTGACACTGTCTGTTTGTTATGAAATTCAATTGCATTTAATCTTATACTTGTGCGATTAACTGTTTCTGTTTCTTGACATCGTACACATTCAGTTGGCCAACGTCCGTATTCAAACTCTGATTTTATACCATTTAACCACAAACTAGATTCCATTTCAGCCAAAGATTCAAATTGCGGAGCATTAACCATATGTCCACAACGACTAACTGTGCCATTTGGATTAAATCGCACGAAGTGATTTAGCCTAGGACATTGCATATTGATATTGAACGCTGAATTACTTCTGCATATAGCTCAGGATGATGTACTTTGATTGCAGCAACAAGCTGAGGAAATTCTACTGTTTGCCCCAAAAAAGTTTCAGTTAGAATTTTATCTAATTGCATGTAAAATACTACTTTAGGAAAATATTGTAAGTCATAATGCACTTTGTTAATGTTTTGATTCACATGCAGATCTGTTATTGTATGCAAGTCATTAATATGATTAATTTTAATTTTAGCCTGTGTAAATCTTCGTAGGTTTACTAGCCAGTGAAATTGAGATGCAAGATGTCTGTTTATGAACAAATGATGTCCGGCCATAAACAGTAGAGTATCTTTGTCTAAATGATTATTATACTCAACATAAGATCTAAGCCCAGAAAAGAATCGTTGAATAGGTTCTCTAACAAATATTTCCACGGTATCCAGTATATGCAGTTCCGCCATTGCCAATGTTCGGAAGCCTGAATTACTCAAACTACTGTAACCGTTTTTGTATATTGGATAAACATACCGTTGCGGAGCTACTTCTAATACTTCGCAACGGTCCGGGAAAATAATGTTATCTAACTGAGATAACATCAAAGCGCCTTATTGTTTACTACGATTTCTTATCATTGCAAGAATATCTTCGGCTCGCTGACTTGAAGGTTTGGCCGCAGCAGCTTGCACCGGTGTAGTTGCCACTGGCGCATCGTCTTCCTCGTCTGCAGCAAAAGGCGCAGCGGATTGAACTGGTGCCGGTGCGGCTTTGGCAGTTGGTGCAGGATTGGATTCTACATCATCACCACTGCGACCTTGGAAGCCGCTGGGCTTGTAGTATTGACTCCAACGATCTGGATCGTATGCTTGACCATCCACTGACGCTTCAAACATTTCTTTCAGAACTTTTAGTTCTATTTCACCTGGACGCTTGGGCAAGAAGTCGCTTAGGTTGTAGAGACCAAAACTATCAATGGCACCTTGTTCTTGTGCTGTTAGTGCAGTTTCTTTACGACTCCACTTTGATGTTGAGTAATCTGCATAACCACCTTTGCTTGTTTTTGTAACCGTGAAATCCAATCCAGCAGTGTAATCAGTAGGCATGCTTTCTAGTTCTGGATCCATTAGTGCAGCCTTGATTAAATTAAAGATCTGGGGACTAATAACGAATCTACGAATAGGATTCTCAGGTGTTTTGTCGTCCGCTAGTGGATTATCTCTTACAAAACCTTGGAACAAGTAACTTTTCTTCTTCCAATACTTGCGACCCATTTCTTCTAAACCTGGATCTTTAAACCAAGTACGAACTTCTGCCAGAATAGGACATGCATCACCGTACATTTCAACACACGGGACTTGAACAACGACTGGTTTGCTATCTGCCTGTCCTTTGATACCTGCAAACGGCAAGCGAATCATTAATCGCTCAACCCAGAAAAATGAGTTTTGTGTGTTTGCGTCTGGTAAGAATCTAATTTTTGCACTAGAGCCTTCTGGAATGTTCCAGTGTGCATAGATGGCGTTATCGCCTTGTGATTGTCCGCCTTGTTGACGGTTTTCTTGCGCTTGTAGTTTTGCGCGAATTTCTGCTAATGAAGTGGCCATAATATAATCTCCTTAATAAATGCCATAATAGTTTGTGCCAAGATATACACAAGCATGTTTACTAGTGTATAACATTTGTATTTATGCTGTCAAAATAAATTTAATTATTTTTTGCCTAAACCAGATAACCAACGTAGAATTGATATTTCTTCATTGACCACAGGTTGGTCCATGGTATTATCGCCCATTGGTTGTTGTGGTACATCAGGCTGCTGCGGTACCTGTTGTGTATTGGTATTTTGTTGCTGTAGTATTTGCATTATTTGATTTGATAATGCTTGTTCACCGTTATTTGCTAACCATTGTGCCACAGTAACTCTTGCATCAACATCCGGTCCTTGTGTGCGTGAAATTTTCTGTAATACATTAAAAAGATCATCGGCATCTTCAAATCCGATGTTAGACAATACAGCACGAACGTCCACTGCATCAACACCAATCATGATTGGTGACTGCATTAGTCTTAGCAAATCTTTCTCATTTCTATCATCTAGATCATCATTCCAATTTGTTTCCGCAATATCATCGGCCCAGGATACAAATTCACGGGATTCACTGGTTTCATCCTCTTTGTGTTTTTTATAGGCTCTATAGACATACGGAAGAGCTTCATTAAATCTATTGTCGTAAATTTTCTTAACGAATCTTTCCCGCAGAGCATCAATATCAATTGAATCTTCGTCAATTGAATTTTGTTCGAGCATTGTTTCAATTATTTCTTTTGCATTTCTACCTTGAAGTTTTTTTAATTTATCTTTTACTTCATTATATCTAAAAATTGCAGCTTCAACCATACCAACGGTTTCTGCGTCTTCGAAGGTACGACTTTTCATACTACGAACAAAATGGCGCATGCTCGCCATTTCTTTAATCATTTCGTTAATTAGATGACTACCTTTGTCACCTATGCTGCCACCATTTTGTAAATGATTTGCAGTGGCTCTCGCGCCATGTAGATTTGTATGATCTAATAAAAATCTTTCTCCAACGGGCGTCTCAATGAAAATATGCTCAATTTGTCTTCCGCGAGATCCATGCCTATCTGGATCAATTTGATCTCTATGTTTAATAATAATTTTATGTTTACCTACATCACCAAAGCTTACTCGTTTGTTATTACCTACCCCATATAAACGACCTTCGGTTAAATCTAAGTCTTGTTTATTAAATACGTTGTCTGTGCTGCTTTGTTGTTTTAAATCTTTCAGATCTAAATTACTGCGATTAATATCTCTCACATCAAATGTTAACATATTTCGTTTGGCAAAATTTTTAATATTTCTCAAAAAAGAATACCATTCTTTAAGTTGGTCAGTGTCAAGATTTTCAGTTATATTTGAACTAAAGTATATCTTAAGTGAATTTTCGTCTATCAAACTTATGGTGATATTGCCAAAATTTTCACCATTTTCACTTATGTAATCAAAATTAAAAAATCTAGCTTGGCTAGCATCAGTAATACGCTCTGCCTTATAATTTCCAACACTGACATGGTCAAATCGAGCACGTATCTTATCAAATAATTCTTCAGAAATTTTATCTAGTTCACGCATAATTTGTATTTATCAGTTTGTCTAAATCATAATAAATGGCATTGGTACCAAATAATCATCTGCATTGTCTCGTAATTTTTCGTCCAATTCTGCATCATAGCTTTGCAAACTTTGCACCATTCTAAGTGTTAACAAAGTAGCACTGATCAAATCATCAGTTTCCCCTATTTTGGCAGCAAAACTTGCGCCTGCTGCTACAAAAGTTTTACATTCGCTTATCAAGTTTTTACTACACACAGTCATTTTATGATTTTCTATCAGATTTTTAAATTTTGCGCACACAGCCAGTTTTGTCCGGTTAGTTGTAGTAAAACCTTTTCTATTAAGTCTAGCTTGTCCGGTTTTTATTGGTTGGCTCAAAAAAGTTCCACGTATGTTTTCTTCGCCAAATTCCGCAATAACAACCAAAGCAGCTTCGCCCAGTGTGTTGTTTTCTACTGAGTAGTAGATATCATTTTGTGTTCCAATAACATCATAGATGTATTCGCATATCTCTTTGAGTATAGACACTTGGCGCTGAATAGGAGTTTTATTATGTTGCCATTCTGCAACTTGCAGCATAGTGGGTAATTCAAATACCTGTATGGCAGCATAATCGCCGCCTGTACCAAGACTTGGATCTAATCCAATTACATAAGTTTTATTACGTTGTGGTTTTTGAAACCAACGCACTTGTCCTTGTAGCTCAATGGGTTCTCGACTCTGTAACTCTGCTAGTGTTATGCTGTTTATCAATGTTTCATCATAAATCAAAAATTCGCAACCGTGTTCACGTCTAAAACGTTCTTCACCTATGCGACCAATTTCTTCAGATTTCCATTTATCATCGCGGTCTGGATGTTCCCACCACGATGCTTGGTATGCTCTAAAACCATTTATTCCCAATACTGTAGGATTTCCATATTCATCTATGCACTTGTTTGCCTGTTTCCAAATAAACGCAAACTGATCTTCGTCTGAGTTTGGAGTTGAAGTTATAATTGCTTTACCACCTGTGCTTAAAGTAGGCGATATACTTGTCCAGAATTCTTTTGCAATTGTGGGTCTAACGAATGCAAACTCGTCACAGTATAAGAGTGTAATACTCATACCTCGTCCAGTTGTTTCTGTAGTTGTTTGACTTACAATACGGCTTCCATTTTCAAAATCTATTGATCCTTTGTTGTAACTGGTTACACCTGCCCTGATCCAGTCTGGACACAGTTCATAAGCGTATCTCACACGCTGCATGATTTCTTGTGTACCAGTATATTTGTGAGCTGCAATCAAGATTGTGCTGTCGGGTCTGAACATAGCAAACCAAAGCAGATAACCAGCTGCGCTGGTTGTTTTACCTGTTTGTCTGGGCATTAACGAAATACTAAATCTGTTTTGATGATAAGTATCAATGAGTCTTTGTTGATACTCAAAAGGTTGATACAACATTTTTCCTTTTACCGGGTGTTGAATGTAGAAATAGTTACTTATGAAATATTCTGGACCTGTATCCGGATCCGCACACTTCATAAATTCTACTATTTGATCTTCAGAAAAGTTGACCTTTTGATAAGGACTCTTTATAATACTAGCAGTATCATTGTTTTTCATAAAATTACTTATGTCACATACACTCATACTAAACAAGGATTTTACACCAATCTCAGTGTTACCACTGAGTGTAATTCATTGGCAACATGCTATCAAACTTATGTATCTTGGTAGAATTCAAGTTATTGAGACCTACCCAGATTGGATAGTGCATAGTGAAAAACTTGCGTTAAATGTTCCTAGCGTGGCAATTACATTGGAATATTTTAATTTTAAGCGTAGAGTAAATTTTACACGCTACAATATGTACTTACGGGATCTATATCAATGTCAATATTGTTTAGATACTTTTGATTTTGATCAATTAACTATTGACCATGTGGTTCCCATTAGTCGTGGCGGTAAAACAGAGTGGACTAATTGCGTTACCAGTTGCAAGTCTTGTAACTGGCACAAAGCTGATAAAAGCAATGTAAAACCAATAAGAAAACCATACAGACCAGATTATTATGCACTGGCAGCGGCCTGGAAACACAGTCCTTTTAGAGTAAAGGATTCTAAATGGAATCAATATTTAGGAAGAAATGCTAATGCTGCTTAAATTGGCCGCTCGCCGGTAAGATATGGCTTCGAAAACCAAAGCTTAAACCATTCTTCTGTACCTGGGCGAATATCATGCTTTTTCATGAGTTGGCCCTTTTCGTTTCCAGTGACACTGATGTTGCTGCCATGAAAACCTTTGTACTCCTGCATCACAGCACGATTACTTATTCCGGCCAACACACGTAGTTCTGCAATTGGATCATTCATTCATTTCTCTGGCTAAACAATATGCTTTAATTTTTTCTTCTCTATGATGTGTAATAGTTTTAACAATTTCTTCGCATGCTCTTAGTGTTGGATAACTGTTCCACTCACGCCATACACCATCATCAACTACCAATACTATAAGAATGAAGATATATTTCATTAATGATCGCCATATGGCACCACAGAACGATCATCTTCTTGTGTATCTGGTCCTAGTTGCACCATGACTGTTTGGCTTCGCCGTAATACTCTCTTGCGTAACCATTGGCAATGAGCATTGCACGAAGGCTTTGTCCATCAAGAATCATATCACCAAGTACACGACCACCAAACTTGTCCCACCCATACAAAATTACTTGACGCTTCACTGATTTAGCAACTGCATTTTTAGTAAATGCTGTGGCTGCTTGACCTCTCTGATCTTCGCTAGGGCACTGAGCTCGATGTCCTTTTTCTGGCGTATCCACACCAAACACTCTTACTGCTAGTTCTGGCTTTAAGGGTGCCGGTAAAAAAGGTGCTGAAATTACTACTGTATCACCATCATTTACTCTGATAACCTGTGCATCATACGTTACACCTTGCGGTTGTTTTTGGGCTAGGACTAAGCCAGGTACTAATAGTAAAAGTGCTAATAATTTTTTCATTGAAATTTCCTTGTGTTAGTTATTTATAAGATTCCAAAATTCTGGATGTGTGTTAGGATAGGACATACTAGTAATTTTATCATATTTTTTTACATATTCTTTAAATTCTTTATAAGAACTATCTGTTGACTGTAGGTAATAAGAGATAAAATCAAGTTCGTCAAATCCTGCAAGTTTATCTATAATAGTTTTGTAATGCTTATGATTTACAAATTGTGCTGAACAATCTGCCATGCCTGTATTGAATGCACTATAGTTTCTATAAAAACTTGGAAATAATTCTGCTAATTTTTTAGCTACCTGATCAAGATAAAAAATGTTGAATAAACTATAAGTTATATTAAATCCCAATGTAGCACTTAAATTTTTTTCAAACCAATGAATATTTTTAACTACTTCATTCCATTTAGCTCCTCTACGCTGATATTCAAACCTTTGTTCAATGTCATCAACGCTAAAAAATATTTTAACATCACCGCATTGATTAAGTATGTCAACAAATTTTTGTTTAGGAGTTACGGTTCCATTGGTAAAAATCATAATACTTAAGCCACTGTAAGTTCTATATTTTCCTAGATTTTCAAAAAATTTCTGATAACCATCTTCAAGGAAAATTTCGCCACCTTGTAGCTGTATTGTTTTTAATTGTAAAAATAATTTAGGATCATCAATTTCTGGTCTATCGTGCGGTCGATATTTAAACGTTGCATCAACTTTATGCCATCCTTTTTCAGCGATTGGTACCCAACTAGAACTATTAAACGGTCCGCATATAGCACAGCTTAGATTGCAAAGATTACCCAAATTTAAATCAATGTGACTTATGAGTTGAATCGAGTCTTTATAATTTTCAATGGCTCTTAATCTTGGACTTGCTGCAATGGACTTTTCTAAATTATAACAATAATCACAACCAGAAATTTTTTCTCCGCGGAGACTTTTTGTTCTGTATATCTGATGTTTGTTGTTTAGATCATTATATACATTGGTAAAATCTTTTATAGTGTCATCTGTGTCGGGTCTGAAATAACAACATGGTTTGTAGGCAAATTGATTGTTTTGCTGAGAAATATATGCCCGGGACCAAAGTTCCGGGCAATATGAAGTAATGTTTTGTGGATTTAAATTAATTTTTTCTGGAGTCATTAATCACCAGGATCTACAACTCCAGTATCTTGCTTTCCAACGTGGTCCTGGGTTATCACAATTGTGTCTTGCTCTGAAACTCTTGCGACGCTTAGGATTGGATTTTTTAATACGCATGTTAGGATCACCAAATTCTACTTTGACTACATTGCCATTTGGCTTTCTTACATAGACTTTACTTTTCTTAACATCACCCTTCATTTTCTTGCCAAGGGGAACATTACGACCGCGATATTCTGCTTCTTCTAAATCCGTGTCTTTACTATGTTCTCTATTAACGTTGCTGTGAATTGGACTAATGCTATCACAAGGCATCTTTGAATTTTCTCCTAAGTATCCAACATTGTTTAAAATACTCATAATTGTGTCATCTGCTTCTATAACAATACCATCCTCTAACACATCAACTACTACTGTTTCAATAAGAGTTTCGTCTCGAGCTATTTCCATTTCAAATACATCACCGATGGTAGGATACTCGTATGAATCTTCGACTAACTCAATATACTCTCTCAGTGATTTCATTTTTTTCCTCCTGGACGTGGCATAGCAGGTGATGACGGTGCCTGTGGTGTTTTCACGGGTTTTACATTTTTACCTACTGGTCCTTCATCAGGACTAGGTGGAGCTATGCCTTTGTCTGCTGTAAAAATATCAGCTGTACCGGTATCGCCTTGTGGTCTCTGTGGATCGCCTTCTCTCATTAACACACTGTCCAATAGACTTTCTAGTTCTTCGTCTAGTGAAACTTCTTCTGCCATTGGATTTGCAGCACGATTGGCTGTGCCTGGATCTTGGTTTTTAGGCTTGTTTAGATCATTGCCTTGGCTAAGAATACTGGCAACGGAATGATATTCTTTGTTGTTTGGACTATTCTTGTATTCCTCGTCCATCATTTCATCATCATCTTTACTAACAACCATTACTGGCTTGTCATCGTGACTGTGTCCCATATGGCCCATGCCAGCTAATTTTAGCATTTGAATTAGAGCTTCTGCTTGATCACCTTGCGCACTAATGGTCACACTCTTGGTACCATCGCTGCTCATATTTGTGCTAACATTCATTGAATCACGTTGATCCATTGCCATGTCACCGCACTCATCTACACGGCTCTCACTGAGTCCAGCAAGTCTGGCTAGTTCACTAAGTTGATTATCAACTACAGGAATCACTGTTTCTTGGAATTGACGGTCATAGCCCATGAGTGCTAGTTCATCAGCAAAATGATCACTCACCCACTGATATGGATCACCATCACGGGCTTTAGCTACACCATATGGCATTTCACCTGCATCCGCATAGTAATCATACAGTGCTTCATACAAATCACTATCAAGATCGTCGCCAGCTAAAAATCTTTTGGTTTCGTGTTTGAAACGAGTAACAATATGCTCTAAATTACTTCCTGCTTCTAATACTACACTTTCAGAAACTTTTTGAGGTAATCCTTTGTGCTTGGTGCTTGCAAAATCTTTTGCGTCTTTTTTACCCATATCTCTAGCTACTTTTTTAAGCTCCGGACTAGCGCCTTTAACTTTTTCGCCTTTTTGCATGGCATGTGCTACGCCCATAAACTTTTGTTGTTGCTTGCTCACAGCTTTTTCATTTAATTGAATGCCGCTTAATTTCAGCATTTCATTAAATGCTTCTTCTAGTTGTTCTTCTTCTAGGGATTCGTCGGTTTCTTCTTCTAACTCTTCTTCAAATTGAGGAGTTCCAAAACGATCTGTTTTAATCCCTGCACCACTTGTCACTGGACCAGCGGCACTTTGAAGTGTTCCTGAAGTTGTACTAACTGTATTTTCTTTACCACCCACAGTGGTAGCACTAGGACCGCCAGGAGATGCCGGAGTGACTGGCATTGTGGGTTTGGACATTGGTCCAGCTGGTGCAGCAGTTGCGGGACTAGGCGTAGCTGCGGGAGCTGCACCGCCCACAAATCCTTGAGTTGGAGGGGCAGCGTTTGCATCTCTTGCATTAGCTGTTCTTACATCTTGTCCTGTGTAGTTGCTGGTTTGAGTTTGAGAAGCAGTGGCCTGAGATCCGGCCATTGCGTTATCAGGGGATCTTTGTGCCTGCGATTGTAAAGAATATCCACTACTTGTTTGGTCACCGGCATCTGATCCGGCCATTGCATCTGGAGTTTTTGCCGCAGGAGCAGTTTGTCCTAACTTTGCTGCTAAGGTATCTGCATTATTAGGGCCACCACCTGGGGCAGTTTGTGCAGGTTGTTGCGACTGAAACGCTGCTCCGGCTGCTTTGATATTTTGTGATGTCGAGGCAGGTTTAGCGGCTTGTGGGGCACCAAAACCTGATGCACCAGTTCCTACTTTTTTAGATTGACTTTGATCCTTTTGATAAGCAGGCGCATTGGGGTTGCCAGGAAGTGCTGTTGGTTTACCACCTTGTTGAGTACGAGTAGCAGCACCTCTACCAAATGGATCTCTCCAGTTGAAACCAGATTGTGCCTGCGGATTAGTTGCAGGGTTTTCGTTTAATATATCACTATACATTCTTAATAATTTTGGATCCATCTTTGTTCCTTGTTTATACTATTTACTCAAATTATTTCTTTGCTAATCCTGCCAAGCGTCTTAAATCATCTAGTCCTTCTGCAACTTTAGCAACGTATGAATCTGCACCATATCGATCTGCTAAAGAATCTTTATCAGTTGCGGAGTCTGACCTAGAATTGTCCGAATCTTTATCTTTACTAAATTCTTTGTTAATTATATCAGTATACTGAGCTTGCTCTTCACCACCTGGTCCATGCGCCGGGCCGCGTATTTGATCTTTATCAGGCGTTGGCTTTGGCGGGGTAGGTCTTGGCCCTGGTTCTGGCCCAGGTCCGGGATCAGGTTCTGGTTTTTTATCATCACCACCCATACCTAAACCATAACCTATTAGTGCCCCACCTGCTGCTGAGCCAAGTGCAGTTGCAGTACGACTCAATGGTTTGCCACCTTTGGCTGCTGCGCTTGCAACATCATCTGCTGCGCCGCCTGCTTTAGTCGCTGTTTTAGTAGCTGTAGTTGTTGCTCCAGCATCACCGCCTTTACGCCATACAGCTGGAGGCTTATTTCCAATGTTTTTAATGTCATCTAAAGACTTTACATCTTTAGTTGCAGGATTAAAATACTTTAATTCGCTATCTACGCCTCGCACTTTATCAAAAGTCTGTCCACCTTTACGAATGGTACTAGCTGGTAATGCTTCTGCACCGCCGCCGAGGCCGCGCAGCATTTTTGCGAATCTGGCAGCAGCATCAATTTTACCTTCTGCCACAGCACGGTCGTGCATTCCTTGGACCATTTGAATCTTGGTCTCCTCAAGTTTTTCTAATCTTTTCTTAAGTTGCTTTTTGTTCATTTGTTTGTTGCTTTCCTTTAACTTTGGTGTAGCGGCCAGTGGCTCTGATGTTGTTGCTGGTGTAGGTGCTACACCTCTATCACGATCTACTGCTGTTTTTAATTCTTCATCTGATGGGAAGAATGATCCTGTTCGATATTTGTCTCTTACTGCCTGTGCAGCGATAGCTGGTATACCTAGTGCAGGTACTGCCCCTGCTGCTGATATTGCAGACCCGGTAACATCGCCTAAACTGGCTCTTCTCAGTGCATCTGCACCTTGGTATGCCACATTCAAACCTGGCACTGCCTTAGCAATAGTTCCGCCAACTTTGGGTAGAAATTGTCCTGCTGCTGCACCTAATGCACTTAAACCTGCTACATCAGCCGCAGTTGAATACGGTGTCAAGTTCTCAGCACCTTTTACTGCTGATGCTACACCACCGCCCGGAGTTGGTTTAGCGCCTTGACCTGGCTGATCTAATTGTGGCTGTTGTCCCTTAAACTTTTGCGCAAGTGCTAGATTGGCTTCTTTTGATCCTGCTTTAAAGCCGGGGCCTAGTGCAGCATCTACTTTGTCTTGATTTAATCTATCAGCTCTTGTAACAAATTGTCCGCCACTGGTAGTCATAAGTTCTGATGCAGTTTTTCCAAGTTTTTTAGCTCTATAATCATAAAAATCTTTAGATGCCTTATCGTAATCCGTAATTTTTCCTGCCTCAACAACGGTACTAATAAAGTTACTAAATTCATTTAATTCGCGCATTATCTTCCTGCTAATTTTAAAATAATTTCTAAATCAGTCTTTTTATTTACCGTTTTTTTGTTTCTATGCAATACACTTTCAGCAACCGCAGTCTGTTGTTTAATATTTTTATCCGTCTGAACATCTGTGGTTGTGTCAGTGCCTACTTTTTCCGTACTGTCCTTATCAACTAGGCCTATTGATTTAGGTGAAGAATCTGCTGTCTTAATATCCTGAGGTTGTTTAGTGATTACTGTTCCAGCAGATGGTGGTTGTTCTGTTTTAGTTATTTGCGAACCTGGCACACGTTGAGCTGCCGCACGTAATCTATCTAATTCATCTTGTGATTTCTTCATGTATTGATCTATGCTTAATTCACCACGTTTATATAACCTTGGTTCTGGCTGAACAATTTTATCTAGTTTTTGGCCTAATGTTTTTGGTTCATCTTGTGGTTTTAGATCTGTAGGTTTTGCACCCTGAATGCCTGTACCTGCAGTCGCAACACTAATACCAGCACCAGTCCAAAGATTTTTTTTATCTAACGACGCAAGAGTTTTTGATCTATCTCTTTTTGCTATCATACTATCTAATCTATCATGCGTGTACTGTACACTTTGATTGGGTTTCAAAGATGGATTTTGTATATAAACAAGATTACGCACTTTTTCAGGTTGTCCAGTTTTAGGATTTTTCTTTGTTACGTATTCAGGATAAAAGTCACTCATTTGAGCCTTTGGCCCGGCATTGTACATTTTTACTGCCATGGTTGGACCAAAATGATGAGCCATATAAAGCGTTCCGCCGGTCACCGGAATTTTGTTTTGTTGATATATATCTGTGTAATCCTTGGTAGCAACTTTCATAAACTCCCGTTGTAAACCAGGATCTCTCTTATATTCTTCCCACGACTTTCCATAGATTGATGTATTTTGATTTTTTGGATCTCGAGCCATACGCTCGGCTGTAGATTTTAAAAATTGGTAGTGGCCATATGCTGAACTACCAGCTACGTTTTTAATGTTACGGCCGCCACTCTCAGCACTTTTGATAGCATCCATAAAGGCCTGCTGTGTTGCATCAACTTCGTCTAATTTGATCTTTTTTTTTACGCTTTCGTTGGCCTCTTTACCCCATTGGCCGTAGCGTTCATCTTGATTTCTTCTAATTTGATCAATGTAATTTTCTTTATCTGGTTCTGGTGCAACTTCTTCTGGGTCATCAGACTGTTGTGACTTTGTTTGTGGTCTGGCAGATTGTCCTGGAGATGAATTTGGTTCAGTAGTAGCAACATCTGATTTATCATCGCCGTAGCCTTTTACTACATCTTTAGCAAATTCTGCACCGTAACCTAAACCTGATTTTACTAACCCATGCACATCGCTCATTCCGCGACCAAATGCCACACCCGCCGAAGGTTTGTCGGGATCAGTTAGATAGTGATAACCGCCGGCTACTCCTGACCCGATCGTTCCGTATTTTAAGGCCTGTTTTACTAGACCTGGTTTGGTGGCAGCATCTTTGGCTACTTCAGGTGCAGCCCTTAAGGCAGCTTTAGCAGCGGCCTTGCCACCCAACTTGGTGCCAAGTTTTAATAACCCGCGGCCAATTAAACTGCCTACACCTTCTGAAATTATTTCTTTAACTTTCATTATGCAAATCTATCTTTTTTAGGACGCCCACGACCTTTTGGTGTTGTATCAACATCAGCGCCTCGATCTACTGCATCATAATCACGCTCGTGTTTCACACCAGTTTTGGTGATTGTCTTTTTACCATGCGATGTATTGCCTTCTTTTTCTCTCATGCGCTTTTCAGCATCTGATACGGTAGGAAAACCTTCTTTAACAGGATAAGTTTTACCGTCAACCTCAAAGCTGGTCTCACCGGCATCAATAGCATCCTGTCTTTCTCCACTAAATTCGTTGCCTTCGTCTTTTTGTTTTTTCTTGGCACCGGCAATTTTATCTGCGTAGGTAATTTTGTCTTTGGGCTCCGCTAGTGCCGCAAAACTTTTTTGTTTTGATGATAGCATTTCTTCATTATAATTAGCCTCATCCATCTTTTTATTTTTGTAGGCCTTACTGTGTTTGTCTTTTAGTCTACCTAATTCTTCTTGACTGGCGCCTTTTTGTCCTGCTTCTTTAGCCATATCCATATATTTTTTACCGTGTTTTTTGACCCCGGCATGATACATTAGACCACTTTCTTCTACTTGACTTTCTCGCATTTTTTTGAAGCCGTTATATTTTTCATTTAATTGCTTTTCAACTCGCGCAACTGCTTCAGCAATCGCGCCTTTATCAGCCTTGTCTTTCTTCTTGCTTTCATCTTTTTTATCTTCTTTCTTTTTATCCATACTCTTACTTTCTTTCAGAGTCTGTACATTATTTTCAAGCTTGTTAATCTTTTTTAAGATGTCGTAGATATTGTTGCTCATTATCGTTTTCCTTTAACGGGGGGTAATTTGTTTTGTTTACTACCCACTGGACTTTTTGTTCCTTGTGGTAGCTGATTGGTTGTTGATGCCGGCTTAGTTCTTTCATCAGCACGAGTAGAAGTTAATTCAGGATTTGATTCCAATGCAACCATTTTTGAACTTTGCTTTTCTAATACTTTAAGCATGTTATCTTTACGCCGGTCGCCTACCAAGTCTTGACCGCCAGGAACATCTTTAAGTTCTGAATCTAATAACAAACTGCCGGTATGATCTTTGCCGTATGCTTCAAATGAATCATTTTGATCAGCTTCGTCTTTACCATACACATAAACCGACTCGGAAATTAGACCGGCTCGCGTTTTTAGTAATTGTAAGATCTGTGGGGTAGTTACAGGGTAAGCTAATTCAGCTTCAAATTGCCAGCACTCACAAGGACCCCAATTTGGAAATTCTCTGTGTTCTTGTATTGGCAAACTCTTAGGTTTAGAAATGTTAACTAATTCGTAGGCATTCAGCGCATTCTTAATTTCTTCCATAATTTCACTAGGGTTTTGTCTAGCTACTTTTATGCGAAAATCGTATGTGGTATTTCTTTCTGCAATATAAGCATGAAGACTTTTCATGATTTAATCCTCTTATTCAGTATTTATGTATTTTTATTCTTTTGAAGAATCTGTTCTAGCAGTGCGTTACGATCAAGTATTATGCCCTGACCATCTAGAGGACGTTCTTCAGGAATATCTTTGCTTTTTTGATGATCCAGCCTGGCTTTTTGTAGCTGTAGCTGTACCATGCGTAGTTTCTTGTCCATCTTTGCTGTTTTAGCCGTGATAGCATGACCTAGTAACGTTCCGGCTGTTTGAAATACCACGCCGCCAAATCTAGGATCCATATTCATCCCAAGTTCCATGAGATCTTCAAATTTGTCTTTGGCTAAATTGGCTAGTTCATCCATTTCCTGATCGCTGGCTTCTAGATCGCGTACAGTTGGTAATGCTATATCAATCTTGTCAAGGGCGTCATCTACCTTTGCAATAACTTCTTTGTTTTCAGCAATGGTCCGCAGTGCTTCGTTGCTACCAACTTCGGCTGTGGATTCTAGATCCGGAAGATCAAAAAGTTCGGATAATTTTTTTGTCATGCTCGTATTTACCGAGCGCGGCCTTGATAGAACATATCTGATTCTGTGACTACTCTAAAACGTAAGCCGTTTTCTTTGGCCCAGGCGTTGGCTGCTGCCCATTTGTGCATGTTTAGTACTGCGGCGGCTTGATCTCGTACACTACGTCCTGCTGCTTCTAGTGTGGTTTGTTTTCCTGGTTTGATTTCAATTAATTCACCAATACGCTCGCCTTTTTTATTTTGGTAAATGATAATAAAATCAGGCACATATATAGTATTACGATTGGTAAATGGATTTGTATAAGGAATATGTACTGCTTCGCTTGCCCATTGTATCACTGCCGGATTGTTGTCACAGAAACGCATGAAACTGTGTTCCCAACTACTTCGAAAATGTGGAACACGCTTTCCTACATATTTGTCAGGGTTTAGAATTTGATAAAAACCGTTGGCAAATTTACCCATTAAAATTTTATAGCCCTTGCGATATATTTGTTTGTGATTGGTGTCACACGTATACCCAAATACGAACTACCTACACGTTCTAAATTTAAAAAAGCCACAAGATATTCACTTAATTCACCAGGTGATAAATTTTGAAATTCGCGAAGAATGTCCATGGGATTACTACCTTGTTTGATACTTGTATAAATTACCGCACTAGCCAAAGCCCTTGCTGATTCTTTATTGTCTGCCACTGTTTCAAAATAACTTATTATCGCAGCATCAATGTTAGATGATACTTCAACTGGAACTTCAAAAAAGTTATTAAAATAATTTTGATAATCGCGTAAAGTTATGTAGTCTAAATTTACACGATCAAGATTGGTTGGATGTTTTATAGGGTTTAATTGTGACATTATTGTTTGACAAATTTTTGATTACTAGGCACTCTTGGCAATTTTGTACCAAGGTTGGAAATACCACTTGACTGCAAGTATTCTGTCATGGTGTCTAAATCTTTATTAACAAGATCAGCAGTCTGTTGATCTGTGCTAACACCAAACAAGGTACTGGAAAAGATTTTACTATTAGACTGTATCATATGGTCAATATCCTCCGTAACCGCCACCACCAGATCCACCACCACCAGATCCACCACCACTTGATCCACCACCACTTGATCCACCACCACTAGGTGGTAAACTGTCGCCACCGCCGCTTGACACACCGTCAATGACTATTATGGTATTACCCATACCGTTGCCATGCACTGTACAAAAATATCTTAAACTGTTCGGAGTGGTATATTTAATAACGATTACTGTTCGTGCGCCAATTTGTCCAGGAATACCCGATATCTTCACGCCTGTTTCGTAAAGAGATCCGGCATCGTTTTTGAATTTCAGTGGATGACCAATGTTAGTGACATCACTTTGGTCAAATATATAATAGCCGTTACGAACAAAACTAAGAATTGGTGTGTTTACTCCGTCTATTGCAAATATACTGCCACTGCCAATGGGATTCGGCACAGTAGTTACAATAAACGTTTGAGAAATTATAGATGAGACACCGCCAACGGTATCTCGTGCTACTTGTTGATTACTAGGGACACGAGGTAATTTTACATTTAATTTTGGTACTACTTGTTGCAAAAGTAAGTCTTCAATTGTTTTAACTGTTGTTGAATTAATACTGGCCGCACTAATTCCACTAGAATTTCCAAACAAGGAAGATGTCAATGGTAAACTATTTGCTATCATGTTTTATGCTCTACCAAAGTTACCACCTTGAAATCCACCAGTTACCGAACTTGGAGCTGGGGGTGTAGATGTTCCAAAATAAGTCGCATTTTCTGACAGTGGAACTGAACCTGTATCATTTATAAAATTCTTAACCTCGCGACTTGCAATAGTATCTGATCCTTGTACCAATTTAGCAGCATGTGGAGTTTGCAATAACGGATCTTTGGCAAAAGATTGATTAGTTCCTGTAACAAAAGTTGTAGCTAAAGATTGAGCTCCTGTAATTGCCGATGACATTCCTTGCCTCATGTCTGACAGATTTATTGCACTTCCGCTGGGTAGTGACCCCACAGCTGAACGTAGTGTTTCTTGTTGTTTTTTTACAGCAGCAGCTAAAAAATCAAATGAAGGTTGTGATTGTGAACTTGTGACTGCACCTTGCTTGCTTACACTAAACACTTGATTTAACGATCCTCCTGTCATTTCGCCAGAGGGTCCTGTAATTACTCCTTTAATATTATTAATTAAATTTTGAGAAGTTGTTGGACTTATAAATGCTCCAGCTGGTACTGTTGATGATGTACCTGCCAAAGCACCACCAAGTCCCCCCAATGCGGCTGCCGCGGTTGGTATTATTGAACCTCCCACTGCTCCAAGATTTATTGAGCTTCCATTGCTGGTAGCTACCCTTGATGTCATTGACAATGAACCACTCCCATTTTGTAAACCAGGAAAACTTTGTGTTGTTAACGAACCTGCTGTTGGTATAAAAAATCTATCTCGAGGATCTTTACCTCGTATCATGTCTGTCACCGCGGTGGTCAATTCAGCTTTGGCTAAACCTGACAGATTGACATCTTTGTTTGTGTTAAAAGCTCTCAGTGCTTTAAATGCCGCGGCACCAAAATTTCTATCTGATCCATCTCTAACGATGTCATCTACTGCATTTAAAATGCCACCTGGCCCTAGAATACTGTTGGTACCACCACCAGCCGGAGTTAACGGACTAGGAGATTTGTCATAATGCAAATCTGCAAACCCTTTAACTGTATTTTTAGTAACGTATCCGCTTGCATATAAAACAGTTTCATATACTATAGACATAGAACACTCTAATCCAGTACCACTACCTGTATTGTGTGTACCATGTTGAAATCCGGCAATAGAAGGATTAACTAAGGTATATTCACTGAATCTTTTTTGATGTAAGCTGTAAATCCTTATTGCATTAATATATTGTTGTTCATTTTGCGAATCAAATGATCTTGGTGTATACCCAAATCTATTAAGCATATTGCGTTGAGTTGTGTTGTACAATGACGGTGTAAAATGCACAGGATTTATAGCACCACTTGTACTAGAATACCCAATGTCAAGATCTCTATAATAATAGGTTAGATAGTCATACCAAAGACCCCTAACCACATTGGCCTGATCATCATGAAAAGTAATGTTTATATCATTATAATTAATTTTTGTTTGTATAATATTTGGTCTATTATATTCGTTAAGAACTTTATTTTGTACAGAGAATTTTGGCAAATCAACAGATTTTACTAACATACCATGTTCAACAAGTTTCATACTGTCTTTGATTCTAGATAACTGAGTGTTTAAATCAAAAAAGACGTGAAAAATCCAATCAGACTTAGGAGCTAGTCTAAAATTATTATCGACAAACAATCGCGCTGCATGCTGTCGATCTTTTATTTGATCTCCACGGGCTACTTGTTTTAAAAATCCATCAAAAATGTTTGGCATACAAATATTTATTCCAAAAAAAAGCCCGGAATACTCCGGGCTT